>Ga0181344_1000044_pt1 | contig 56022 bp, 72 predicted proteins | sample Su13VDMLBDD_FD_130098 | JGI IMG/M metagenome (GOLD analysis project Ga0181344, IMG submission 130098) | Freshwater viral communities from Lake Michigan, USA - Su13.VD.MLB.D.D | ecosystem: Environmental > Aquatic > Freshwater > Lake | place: USA: Michigan | collected 2013-07-15
ACAAATTTTTTTTACGTCTTCAATTGTTATATTATTTTTGTATACTGGTTCGAAAAAAAATCTTAAACAATTGTTTTTAGACAACAAAGGAAGTTGGTAAAAAACATTATCTGTTTTGGAAAAATTAGGGTGCTTTAAGTAAACTGACGGAGTTGCGTAAATCGTCAAATGATTTTTAAATGCTTTAAAAACTGTTTCCGAAACAATTGGTTCTTCTTGAAGCGGCAATTCGTCACATAAAGGCTTTGGCTTAACATGCTTTAAATAAGATGGGGCATATTGAATTTTGTACAAATTATCTTCTTTGTAAAAATTTGCACACAAAATGCGTGTTTGTGGTTTTTCGTAAAAAATTTCATTTGCCACAACAAATTCTGGTAAATCTTTTCTAAAACGTAATCGCATTTTTTTTAGTGAATATATATGTTTTTTTATTTAAAACATTTTATCACACCTTAATTTCAAAAAACAAGTAAAAAAAATATTTTCTTATTGCTCCCATGGGCGTTTGTTATCCGAATTTCCTAAATATTTTTGAGCGTGCACGCCGCTTTGAATTGTTTGTCTAGTTGTGACGGGCAAAGATTCTAATTTATTTAAATGCTTTTGAAGTAAATAGGGGTTTTTTAAACGCATGCCATTATACAACCAATTTACAATTTTAGGATTTGTCATCGCTTTAGCCGTTAAATTTGCCGCTCCCATGCCACTTAACATTGTGGCTAATGGTGTAATATCCCCTGACATAGCTGAAAATGCCGCTGTAGCAGCAGTTGCTCCTTTGTTAATTAATGAAGCGTGAACAGTTGAACCAGACGTGTTAGCTTCATTAAGAGTTTTTTTCAAATGTGGAATAGCGTCTGCAATTTTAAAAACTTTTTTGCGTTCTTCTGGGGTTAAATGATGTAATAAAATTTCTTTAGCATTTTTTTGAAGTTTATTAAACCCATTTGCCCATTTGTTTGGGTTAAATGAACCATCATTTGCTTTGCCAAGTTCTAACATAACTGAATCAGACAATTGTTTTTGTTCTGTTTTGTTTAATGATCCTAAGGCAATTTTAGCTTTCTGGGCGCCTTTTTTAATATCTGAAAACATGTTTATAAAAGCATCTGTGGCTTCTTTTTTATTTGCTTTAAAAAGTTCATTTAATTTGGGTATTTCATGCGTAGCGTATGCATGATAAACTTTGTGTGCTTCTTTCCAATTTTCAACAGCTCCATTGCCCAATGTTTCCATGCCAGGCTTAAGGCTTGTAAAAATATCATCATTTAAAGCTTTTGCAATCTGTTTTAAATCGCCTTGGCTGCTTTTTCCCACTAAGCCAAAGGTTGTAATTTTATCGCGAATATTTTTTTCAATTTGTTTAGCTTCGTAATAATTCAAACCACCACTTCGAAACGTGGAAAAAATTTCTTCAAGCTGTTGCACGGCTGGAGATTTTTTAAGAGATTTTTCGCTTAAATGAGCGGTTAATTTAGCAGCCACATCTATAAGTTTTTTTGGATAAATCGTTTTGTCAGGCAATTGGTTAACATCTTCTTTAATCTTGTTAAACAATTCTGAGTGATAAGATGATTCGTTTTTATGGCTAATACGAGCGCCTTTATGGGTTAAATTGGCTGCTTCTGTTTGACCAGGAATGACATCTGAATAATCGCCTTGGCGTAATCCTTCTAAAATTTTATTACGTTGAAGTTCTTTGGCCTCAGCCATAACGCTAGATGAACCTGGCGTATATCCTAAAATATGAGACCCTGTTTTAATTATTTTGCTTTTTGAAACATCTGGAAGCGTTGGGTTAATTCCGCTGTTTTGAAAATCTTCTATTGCATGAGGGTCTATTTTTAAAAAATTACCAGTTTTTTTTGCTAATTCTTGGTTGGCATATTCACGCCCAGTTTTGGTTAGTAAATGTCTACCGCCCCCTACAACAGCGCCTGTTCCCAATCCTGCCAAAGCACCTGTTCCAAGAGCTCCCCATAATTCATTCGGGTGTTCATTTATATAATCTTGCATAGCACCACTGGTGGCAGTTGTTGTTGCCACCGTTGGAACGGTTGGAAAACTTGATTCTTTTAAGTATTTTCCTAATTTTCCTATTTTTCCTGCACCTTTTGCTAATACACCCCCAATACCAACACCTGATGGCAAACTTGCTAAAGAACGCGTAATGGCTGATATTGTTTTTTCTTGCGGCGTATTGGCAGCCGTATAACCATGGGTTGCTGTATCTATTGCTTCATTAACATTTTCGCCTACAGGATTAAATCTATAATTATTTCCAATAGCAGATGCACCTAAGTTTAAAGCAGCTCTTACAGGAGTCGCTACTAAATCAGCAACATCTAATGCTCCTGTTACCACATCTTTTGCCCCACGTGCCAAAGAACGACCCAAAGACGGTTTAATATTTTCAGTGGCTTTAGTGCTTTTTAAACGATTTTCAAGCTCTTGCATGTGTGCAATGCTTTCAAGTGAAGCGGGAATGCTTTGTTTGCTTTTACTGTGCAATTCAGCAACTTTTCTTTCAAGTTCTTGCATGCGTGCAATGCTTTCAGGGGTAGCTTGCATTTTATTCACCTAATTGTTTTGACAATTCTGCTATTCTTTTGTCCACATCTTCCTGGCTTAATAATGTTTCATTTGCTGGTGCTTCATTTGTTGCGGGTAATGTATCAACATTTTTAGGCAATTTTCCATTTTCATTTTTAATCCCTAAAAAATTAAAAGGTGTAATTTTATCTTTTAACTCAGGATGTTGTTTTAATGCGCGCTCGTATTTTGAATAAGCTGTATCTGCTTGCCTTGGTGAAACACCATATTCGTTGTAAGAATCATTTACAAAATCTGCATAATCAATACCACGTGTAATATTTTCTTTAAATGATTGAATAACACGTTTGTTGGCTTCAGGATCGTTCCCTATATGAGGTTTTCCTTTTTCAATAATTCTGGCAATTTGGGCTCCCCCTCTTTGCCCAAATTTTCGGGTGGCATCGGCTACAAATTCGTTTGTAATTTTTTCAAACTCATCCATATCAGCTTGCGTTCCACTTGATAACCCCCCTGGCAATTTAGCATTCCAATACGATGGTAAATTCCGTGCAGCAAAATTTCCTGTATTAAGTTTTTCCATCAATTCTTCCATTCTTTCTAAATTTTTTAAAAGATTGGGAGCGGACCTGTAAATTTCATTAACTTCACCAAGAATTTTTTCATCAGGTTTTTGAAGTTTTGGTGGTTTTTTTTCCAAAGTTGCAGATTGAATCTGTTCAGAAGCTTTGTTATGACGAGCGGTTTCTCCCAAAGATGCCATATGATACGCATGGGTACGGTCATTATGTTGCTGAGTTTGAGAATAATCGGCAAGGATTTTTTGTTGCGCAACACGGGAGGTGTTGATAGCTTCCATTAATTTAGCCGCACGTACTTTGTTTTCATCATTTGCTGACATAATGCCTGTGCGTGCATTTTCCCCTGCTTCCATGCCTAAACCAACGGCTTGAAGAGGACTTCCATGTACATTCTTTAACAAAGTTGACGCTAAAGCCCCGTAATAAGCTTTATCAGGGTTTCGTTCATTTTTTAACCCTTGGGCACTTTCTCGTATTGAATCTATTTCTGGATTTTGCATAGCGGGTAAATCTGCATCCGTATACTTAGGAAATTGCGGCATCCCCCCCTCAGCAAATTTTTGCGTAATAGGACCGCCTCTTTTTTTACCAGGAATTAGGGTTTTGGTTAAATCTGCTAAACCAGCATTTGCAGTTGTGTAAGGATTTGCGGGCGCAGGTGCTCTATAAGACGCTGCGGCAATTTGCTCTAACCCAATAGGCATAGACCCTTGGTGAATGGCTGCTTCTCTTTGAAGTTGCTGCCACGGATAATTTTGTTCTTCGTCATGACGTAATTTTGCTTCGTCATACTCTTTTTGTTTTTGAGCTTGCTCAATGTTGCCAATATCTCGTAAAGCCGTTGAGCCCGCAAATTCACCAGCCGTTTTTTCTCTGTCAAGTGACGACCGTTTTTGCGCAATATCAAGAGTGGTTTGGCGATCTTGATTTAATGTAGTAGATGCTAATTGGCCTGCAGATAAATGCCGATCCTGTAAACGATTTGCTTGCTGAATAGCGTTTTCATAACCTTGTGCTTTAAACAAAGCTTTTTCTTTATGCAATCCTTTACCAATATCACGAGCTAATCTTTCACGCGCACGTTGGTTTGCCCCTGTGTGATAAGCTCCATGGGTAATAGCATTGGCCGATAGTTGAGGTAATTTTTCAAGCCAAGTTTGAATAGCGCTATCATCCATGGCGCTTAGAACTTCTTGGTTGTATCGATTTGAAAAACGATCATGTAATCGCATTGGATCACTTACCGCCGCCTCAATGTATCCTCTTACTTGATTATGAGTTTTATCTCGACTTGCTGCATCAATTTCTGAGCGAATAGTTCTGTATGTGTCATCTTGAGCACGCCTTCTAAGTTCAGCGTTCACCATTTCAGAAGCGCGTCTTTGATACCTGTTTAAAGGCGCTAATCGAGACCCTTTAAATGGGCTATATGGCAAATTTGACAACCCACGAGCACGCTCAACGCGTTGACGGGCGGCATCTTCAGACCATTTAGGCGCGCCTGTGATTTGATTAAATCCGTCAGGACTCAATCCTCTAGCAATTTTATCAAAATCAAAAGCCATGATTACGCCCCTTTCATGTATTCAAAAGGATTTTTGGCAGGAGGTGGCAATTCAAGGCCGTTGCTCATTTTGTGCTTTCTTAGGTTTTTAACCATTTTTCTAAACTCAAGAGAACCTCTATCAGGATTTCCATTGCCAATAATTGAAACGGCTACAGGGTCAATTCTGTATTCATCATTTGATAAATAAACGGGGGCTTGGCCTTTATGTTTTTCAAAATATTCTGTAAAAGAATGAATTTGTTTGGGGGAAACACTTTTTTTAATTTGGTGTTCCATTCTTTTTAAAATTTGAGCACCTGCCTCACTTGACCCATCCCCTAACATGCTGACAGAGGTGGCGTCTATAATTTCCGAATTAACGGGCACATGAGTTTTAATTTTATCTTGTTGCCCATTTCCAGGCCCTTTAATAATATTACCTTCACGATAAGAAACATTGCCGCCATGGGCATATTCTTCTAAATTGTATTCAGGCTCTGGGTATCGTCCCATGGCCATGTCTTCTTCTGTGGGGTTAAAATTTGGATTTTTAGTCCGACGATATTTTTTTGGGTTAAAGGGCTCGTCAAATCCCCTATCTTTTCGAATTTGAGAAATATAATCCCGTTGACGACGTTCTGCTTCTAAATTTTGTTTATGTTGGTGTTTTTCCCCTAAATACCCAAGCCCCATAGTTCCTAAGCTAGATAAAGCTTGAAATCCTTTTCCACTTACCAAATTTCCTAATTTTTCCATTAAGCCAGGTTGAACGCTTTGGGTCGCCGCTTGCTCTGTTCCTTTTAACAAACCTGCAACTGAATTTCCTGTAGAGCCTAAGGAATTACCAAAATTACCAACACCACCTGCAGATGGCGTCATTTGACCTATTTGGTTTGGCGAAAATGTAGGTTTGGCGCCTGCCATACCTTCTTGGCCTGGCATTCCAGCGCCTGCAGAACCCATTCCAAGCATGGCGCCAATACCACCCGTACCAGCAACACTTCCAATACCTAAAGCATTCCCTAAAGAAGCACCTGCTTGGAATAACCCAAAATTTTTAACACCACTCATAATTGAGTTTTGTAAATTATTTCCTGTAACGGCATGCCCCAAAGCATTTCCAATACCTGCGCCAACAGGGCCGCCTAAAATAGCGCCCCCTACAGTTCCAACAACCCGAACAACTTCATCAAAAAAACCAAATTCCATTAAACCAGTTTTTGAGTTTAAAGATGGTTCACCGCCTCTTAACGAAATTAATAAACGCACTAAATTTTCAGGCAAAAACGCTAATTTATTATCGCCGCCCTCGCCTAAATCTTCTAATTTATCAATTTCTTTTGTTTTTTCAGCGGGAGTTTCCCGATACGGTAAAGCAATTCGTTGTGCTTCGTCATAAGCTTTTTGCAAAGGTTCAGTTAATTTGCCATCGTCCGCCAAATCGTTGTACACAATCATAAACAATTCAACAATTTCTGGATTTTCTAAAATAGGGGCAATGGCTGAATATTCCCGAACACCTGTTTCGGGATCAATTGAAACACCCCGTTGCAACGTATCTAACGCTTGCAATTCCTCATCCATCATGTGGCACAAAAACATTTGTGGTTTTGCTAATTCTGGATTTTCTGCTTCAGCTTCTGCTTGCCAAGGGGCTGGAACATTTTGCAGTTGCTTAGAAATTTGGGCAGCAATATTCTTAGCCATTTAAAAACCCTTTTAAGCAACATCTTGATTATAAAAAGGCATTTCTTGCGCGTACTGCTCACGTTGCATTGCCTGCTGATTTGGTAATAAATTTTGAAGCCCTTGCTGCCCCATTTGACGTAAAGCATTGGGATCATTTCTATTTTGAAAAGCTTCTAATCCTGTTTTTGCTAAACCAGACAATCCGCCAGCAGCGTTTAACCCAGCTTGAGCTCCTGCACGTGCCACACCGCCTATTCCTTGCCCTTGCCCTAAAGCATTGCCAGCAGCCCCCATAACGTCACCTAAGCCACTGCCACGCATGTCTTGACCTGCTGTGCTTAATCCCGCACCCAAAGTTTTTCCAAGGCCTGCACCACTTTTGTATTTATCAAACATTGAATTAAAAGTTTTTCCAATTGTGTTTCCTGCAGCGGTTTCAGGACCTCCCATTTGACCTAATTTATTAGCCCCAAATTCAGCACCCTTATTTAAAGCCATACGCCCAATATCGCCTAACGCACCTTCACCCAATTTTTGGCCAGCATACTGAGCAACTTGTGGGAGCGCTTGTTGACCAATTTTAGCAAAAGGACTTTTGACCGTATTCCAAATGCTTTTTAAAGTGCCACCTAGTGACCAATATTCAGGAAAGCCGTCTTTTGGGTTTTGAGTTTTACCGCCCGCCATATAGTCAAACAAATGGTGTGTGTGCGGGCCTATTAATGCCATTTCTGTGTCGCCATAACGGCCATCTTGAGCTAATTGCTGCAAATTTTTTGCATGATGAGCATCAACATTGCCACCTGTAGCTAAATGATCTTTGTAATGGTGATGAATTGTTTCTCTTAAATGAGGGTGTTTTACTAAATCTTCCAACACAGGATAAGCGCGCATGCCTGTTTTTTTGTCAATTTTTTTAACCCCTTGCAAATGATCTAATACAGCTAATTCTTGTTTACTGATATGCACAGGAATCATTTTTCCAGCAGTATGAGGACTTGATCTTCTAACCTCCCCGCCATGTGCATAAGCATTGGGCATACCAGGGTTTTGCTGGTATTGAGATGTTGTATCGGGTTCATCCATGTTAGCCGTTGACGTAGGCGGTGAAGCAAACATTGCGCCTGGTGCAGACATGTTTTGCATGAAAGGTTGGTTTTGCTGCTGCAAATAATTTGGATACATGGAAAAACTCCTTTGTCAATTACGTAATTGTAACGTAAAAAAACAAAAAATAATATTCCAAAAACTAAATTATTGCGTATTTGATGCAAAAATTACGTATTTGATACAGAATCTACAAAAAAGCATGCCCACTGACGCCAACCTTCGTTGTCGTTGTAAGAAATATTGGTTGGAAAGGGTATGCTAGTTAAAGAATTTAAATTAATGAGTTGTTGGGCCCATTTTTTCCATTCAGCTTCTGATTCTGGATTGGGAATATCAAAATTAGGCAAATCATTTTTTATTTGGTTTGCCCAATCCATAAAATCAATTTTTATTGGCAAAACAGGAAAAGCCATTATTTAATCTCATTTCCAATGGTATAGTTCATTAAAGTTTTTCCCATTTGGTAATATCCTCCTTGAACATTGCTTCTAAAAATAAAATTAACAATTGAACCTTGAGCATTAATATTATCAACAAATGGTGTATTGTTTTGAAATGGAAAAGGGCCTTGCTGAACAGGTGTTTCAGCTGGGTAATTTTGGGTTGAAACGATTACATCCATTTGACCATTTTGGATAAAATCAGGCTGAATTCGGCGCGTGTAAATCATATTTGTGTTTTGTGGATCGTTTGAAAACAAATCAATTAAATGGGTTTGAAACCATGACTCAATGGCGTAATTTTTGCGATTAATAACTTTATCTAAACCAGTTTCGTGCAACCAAATTGGGTAGGTTTGAGTAATGCTAATAGGTGTTGGCGTTGAAACTGTGGCAGAATCAGCTAAAACGGGTCTTGAAAACGTATCTGGAATAATGCCAGAAGCTCGGTTTATGTCTGTGTCATACCAAATTTGATCTTTTACGTTAAAAATAACAGCTGCATTACATTCAAGAGAATCTCCTTTAGGGTAAAACCACCAAATTTCATCATATCGAGGGTTTACAATTCCAAAAATTTTAGCCGCTTGATCATAGTTTAAATTATTAAAAAAATAGTCAGAACACATGGTATTGTCTAGTTTGTTGACTATGCCATTAAAATAAAAAAATTGGTTTGCACCTATCCAAAAAAACATTTGGTTATACTGCACAACTGAATTTGGAGCTAAGATGCTTATATCGCTTTGAATAGTTTCGTAACCAAAAGTTTCAACATCGTTTACAATTGTATACGTAAGCCGAATAAGGCTGTTTAATGACCATAGCAATACGGCGGGAGATGATCCCCCACGGGTAATATTAGTACCAGATCGTGCGGGCATGCCTTTAACAATTTTTGTATTTCCAACTACTAAAAAATTTTTTGATGTATCCCAAGTAGTTACATCACCTTCATTAGACCAATACACAACGCCATCGTTTCCAAAAGCTAATAAAAATGGGGATACAAAAACAATACCGCCGCTTACTTGAACAACGTGCGACGGGTTTTGTTCATTAACATCTGTTACAGGTTGCAACACATTTAAATTTGTTGATGATCCGTAAAAAACAGTTCCGTTTATGGTATTTGCAATACCTAAATTGTTAGGCGCACAATGAGCTGTTATGTAAGACTCAACAACTCCTTCTACTTGAGTTGTGAATAAATCCATGGACCATTTGTTGTTTGGATCAATAGTTAATGTGCTAGGAGTTCTGGTGATTTCAGCATCTCCAAAACCTTGATTATTAATTGTAAAAACACTTAAAGAATTAGCACGACCTAAATACAAATCTACTAAATTTCCTGGCTTAGCCACAGAAAACATGGAATTAACAATGCCGCTAATTGGTTGCTCGTTATAGGTTGAATTAGATTGTCCCGCATCCATCAAACGGTAACCGTTCATTTTGCGCGGGCGCCCTTTGTAAAAACGACACCATTGTCCTGCTATATAACTTTTGGAATCATAAGGGGTTCCATCGCGCTGAAATCCAGGTGAACTAATAAGAGGTTGAATTAAATATTTCATTAATTACCGCCAATCTCAACGGCAATTATAGTTGCGTTATTTATAAAATATTGAAGTAATTCACTTCCATGATTATTAAATATTTTAAATGTTAAATTTTGTTGTGTTGTATTACCTGGTGTATAAACATATGTCCAAGCCCCTGTATTTTGGGTTGAACCGTTAGAAATAAATACGCCTGCAAAAAATTTTCCTAAATATGGGTTTACATCATTAATAAAACAATTTAATTGCGAAACATTTCCTTCATTTGTGTTAAATGCTGCCATTGTTACTAAAAACAATATTTTACTGTTTGAGTATGTAGGAGTTATTGAAATAGTAAAACCTGGAACTAAGCTGCCGTTAATGACATCAAAAGGAGAGTTGTATTCAAAATTTAAGTTTTGAATTTGTAAAATACTTAAGCCTCCCCAAACTGGGGGTTGTCCTATTCGACTCGTTAAATTTTTTCCACTAACTAGTGCATTTGGAAGTCGAATATTGCTACCAGCTGAATAAGACAAAAGGTCACCAGCTGTTGATAAAGGGGATAAATTATTAAACGCTAAAGTTTTTCCAGCTGCCCCAGTTCCTCCTAAAGCAACAGGTAATGGCCATGCTACAGGAGCTGCGGAACCATTAATTGTACCTGAAACGGTTAAATTTCCATTAATAGTTGCATTACTTGTTATTCCAAGCGTAGGTGTCGTTATACCAACACTATTGGTACCTGTTAACGCAAGTTGATCACCATATACATAAATTGAATTTGGAGCTATTGGAGTATCTGGTAAATTAGTTCCACTAGTTGATATGTTTATAAGATTTGAAAAAACACCTAATGCAGAAAAGTTACCTGTTGAGTGATTAATTCCAGCAATAGAAACACCTGTTGTATTTGGAAATGTTTCTGTTGTAAGTCTAGCTGGCGTAATTCTTAAAGAACCAAGGCTTGTTGCAGAACTTGTTGGTCTAATTGAAAAATAAGGAATATTATTAGCGGGGGGTGGTCCATAAACAGAAGGCGCTGTCAATGTTGATCGCCACAAATTACTTGATCTAAAATTAAATTGCTTAGTTGTGTCATTGTTAATAGCCAGTCCAAAGCTATTAGGAGAGCGAATAATTGACGTAGTATTGGCTTGATCATAAGAAAAATCGCAAACAAAATTACTGTTTTGGGTAATCGCCATATTTTGGCCATTTAAAAAAGCACCTGTTTCGTTATCTCCTATAAAGCGAATTGATGGATTATTTGCATTTCCGTCTGGAAAAATAAAACCCGCTTCGGGCAAAATAATTGTAGGTGTAGAATAAATGTTTGTATTGTCTGAATAAAAAATCATTCGTTCAGCTTGAGGAATTTGTATAGGGGGCGATGCGCTGCCTGTCATAACAACAGAAAGAGTAAAAGGACCTGTTGTTGCATTAGTCATGTACCAACTATATGCAATTTGTGGAAAAAAAACGGTTACGTTTGCCGTTAATTCGCCAATAAACTTAAGAATTGTTTTATTTGCGTCATTTTCAGTTAAAATTAAATTTCCAGCAGATACAGCAATAGTGCCAACAAAATATGAAAAATAGGTTGGTTGCCCCCGTCCAATAGTGTACCAATTAATGCCGTCTGTTATAAAATAACAAGAAATTTGAGGATCAAGGGCGGTAACATTTCCCCCATCAATTAAAGCATTAGGAGCGGTTAAGGTGATGCTTCCCTGACCTTGGTTGCTAATGCTAAAGTAAAAACCATTTCCAACAGCACCTGCTTCTGGAAAAACAAAGGCATTTCCGCCGCCCCCTGTCCAAACAAACAAATCTGCTCGATTTTGTGCTGTTATAACAGTTCCTAATGTTCCTGTTGAAATAGTATTTGTTGTTGTGTTAAGCGTTGTCCCAATTGCTTTTAATCCTTCACCTGCTAATGCCGTAGCATCTGCGTTCGAAACACCAGCTCCAAACTGAAATGTAATCCATGTACCTTCAGGTGTTGAATTGTCCGTTAAATAAAAGGCATATGTATCCCCTGTTTCAATTGCCACAATTTGTTCTTCTGTTTCATTTTGGACAATGATTGTATTTGAACCTGTGTTATAAATAAAAAAATTCATCCCAACAGAAACTTGAGTTGCGTCAGGGATGACAATTGTTCCATTTATTGTGTCATCAGGCGGCGTAGCTGTTATTTGCATAAAATTTGCAACAACATCTGGATCATCGCTATATGACGATGGCCAAACTAAATACAAAACAGGAAGATCGTTTGTTAATTCATAAGCTTGATATTGAACGTAAGCACTTTGAATTGGGCCTTGAGAAAAAGAATAAGTAGCCATAAATCACCTCACGCTAAATTCGTCATAAATTCGTTTCATGTCTTCCTCTGTTAACGAGGCTTTGGATTTTTCATACATTTGAGTAAAAACGGGAATCCGTTCTAAGTCAGGAATTTGAGTTGCTGCATCAATGCAAACAGAATTCACAAGCAGCTCAGGAACACTTTCTGTTAAAAAGTTTGTGCTGGTTGTTTCGTCAATAAAAACGGGAAATTGAAAATAAAAAAGTTGATAAGGGTAAGCCACATCAGGTGTTGGATACACTGACCACAAATTGTAATTTGTGTCAGCGTAATATTTTGGCTCACCAACAATTTCTGGATTTGGCCAATAAATTTCACAAAAAATTCTATCACGTAATAAAATTTGTTTACGTGTTGTGCGACGAGTAGGGTCTAATTGACTTGAAACGCCAATATTAAATGAAGCATTATTTAACCACCGTGTGGGTTTTTGAATTAAATTGTTGCTTGGTGTTAAAGTGCCATCTATTGAAACTTTTAACCCTAAAATCTTTAAATCATGGGCAATTCGTCGTTGACCTAAAGCAATCCAAAAAGGAATATTGCTTAAAAAAACATTATCTGTTCTGTTAAAAATTTCTTGTATTTTTGTTACAAGCGACGTGTATGTAAGGACAAACGACATAATTTTTCCTTAAGCAACTGTCAAAGAACCTGTAAAACTTGTAATTACAAAAACACCATTTCCCACATACATAAATGTGGCAGTTGTAGCCGTAATATCTGAACCAGAGCCGTTTGATGAGACTTTTTGCCCTAAATTTCCATCTGCAATATTGTAATTTTTGTGATCATTCCATTGAACAGTTTGGTTTGAATCAATAACAAGTTGCCATCCCGCAGAATTTCCTGAAATAATTTGAAAACTTTGGCCTATTTGAATTTGTGCATTTAAAGGAGCGTAAATTACCGAAATGCCGCCACCTGATGCCAATGTGTAAATAGTATCTTTTGGGCTAATTAAACCACCCGCATTTGTTTGGATAAAATTAGTGTAATTAATTACATCTAAAGGCAAATTGATTGCATTATTTGTGGTCATTTTTTTTCTCCAAAAAAGAGGGGGTTTCCCCCCTCTTATTTTTAAACAAGGTCAGGGTTGCCGTTTGCAAACGCATTGAATTTGTTGCTTCCGACATAAACCAAATCAACACGCACACCTGCATCGCCAGTACCAGGGCTTGCAGCGGATCTGAAAGCTCCCAAAACACCAGGTGTTGTATCCTGGTTTAAGAACTGAATAACTTGGGATGCGTTTTGAGCAATGGTGAAACCAGCATTGGTTGTTCCATTAATGATGGTAAAAGTGTCACCAACGGTTGCAGAGGAAGGCAATGTGAAAGCTAGAGGACCAGAGGCACTATTAGCTACATAGCCATTACCTGCAACAAGAGTTGTTGCACCAGTTACAGCGGTATAAGGCATTGCTGTTGCAGAAGCTGAAATTTCAATAGAAGTATCAGAACCGCTTGGAGTTAACGTAATGCCAGCACCAGCTGTTAAGTTAACGGCAAGAGCCAAAGAACCAGCGCCTGAAGTTGCTGTCAAACCAGAACCAACATCGGTTGTTAAATCGGCAAACACTGGATCAGCGCCTGTAGAACCTAGAAAAAGCTGACCATCCGCACCAACAGAAGCCACATTAACGGCTGATGTTCCGTTACCCAAAACAACACCATGTGCGGTTAAGCTAGAAGCTCCTGTACCACCGTGATCAACACCAACAGTTGCTACAGATGTCACTTGACTTGTGCCATTACCAACAAGCAAATTGCCTGCTGTAATGCTTGTAAGACCGCCTAAAATAGGGGAATTAATTGCGTTATTTAAAGCCATTTTTTATTTCCTTTTTTGAAATAAAGTTAATATTAATTACGTTTTTATACATAACTTTAGGCGTGTATAAGCGCCTTTTACTTAGGGTTTTAATTTTTTAGATTAAAACCCCGTGTAAACTTTTAAAAAATTAAGCTTGGAACAAATCTAAATTGCATGGGGACATGACGCTCCAAACTTGCGTTCCGTCTTCCTCCGTTGCAATATAAGTAAGTTCTGCCCAATCTGTTGCATAGCCAGTTGGCGATGGATATGTTGCATTTGGGTCAGTTTGAATTGCCGCAATTGTTCCTGAAGTGCTTGTTACAACTAAATTTCCGTAAATAATTTTTTGAGCAACAACAAGTGGCAAATTGGTTGAAATCTGCCAACCGTAAGGATTGCTTCCAATAACACGGAAACTTGAACCTTCAGCAAAATTTGAGGGCAAGCTAAAGAATGTTGGATTACCTGGCGCATCTGGATCAACGGTTGCAATATAAGACACGTGTTGAACTGGATTTACAGGCGGATTAACACCTACGCCGCCAAAAGCTAAAAATGATGCGGCTAAAGCAGGGGCGTTTGAAAACCATGTTGTGCCTTCAGCAACTGAATAGCCCAAAACTCCTAAAGGACTTGTGGGCAAACTTGAACCACTTGTGGGGGGAGGCAAAACAAGAAAATCTCGACCTTCAGAAACTTGTGTAGAGCCAGTTGTGTTTGCGTTCCCAATTAATAAAGAATTTGCAGGCGGTGCATACAAAGTTGGGTAGGCATCATTATCATTGGCATAAGTAACAAGCCTGCTTAAAAACCCTGTAGAGTCAACAAATGTTAAATTTTTAGAAGCAAGTTGAATTATTAAGCCAGTGGACGGTATATTGACATATTGACTAGAGCTTAAACCAGTTGATTGATCCATATATAAACATGAATTTTCAGCATTTCTTAGGCTTAAAACAGAATAATTACCTGTTTCATTTTCAAAACCAATTGATTGATTGCTGCCAATTGTCAGCTCCATAGAAACTGTTGGGTCACCAACAACTGTTGTATTGCTTGAGTTAACAACGGCGTTGTAACCAATTGCAGCAGAATTTGAAATTCCAGTAACGGTAGATTCAGATGAACTGCCTAAAAATGTACATCTTGACGTAATAATATTATCATTTGGCCCAGCACTATAGCCAAGTGCCGTGTTGTGACTTCCCGTCGTTACGTTGTAAAGGGCATTTGTTCCAACGCCTGTGTTATTTCCACCTGTTGTTACGTTGTAAAGGGCTTCGTAACCAAACGCTGAGTTATTTGCAGCGCCTCCAATTAAAGCAAGGGCTTGATAACCAAAAGAAGTATTTTTTGTTGTTTGAGCAACCCCATAATCAGGTGCACCAACGCCGTTAACAAAGAAATTTCCGTCGCCAATTGATGAATTATCATTTCCTATAAAAAAGTTTTCAGTTGTATCATGAAAAAACAAAGGCAAATCCATTTGAAGAACAACGTTGCCCGTAGTTGGGTTAATGACGTTAGTTCCACCACTTGCGGTAACACTTGAAACGGCTCCACTACCTCCCCCCCCATTTACCCATTGCAACACTTGAGAAGTCCCGCCTGATGCATTTGAAACAAGACTTAAAACTTGACCTGCTGTTCCTGTTCCACCAATGGGGTGCAATAAACTATCGTAAACATTACCTGTTCCAACTGATGTAAGGACTTGAAGAACATAAGGCGCAGAAGTGGATTCTTGAATGGATAATTCGTCAAAACCAAGCGCTCCGCAATATTCAATAAGTTTACTATTCATTTGCACATTTGACGAAGCCGTAATTCCTGACCAGTTAGGAATTTCAATATTCATGGCGCCATTAGCTGTCAAAGGACTTCCTGTAATTGTGGCTGTGCCTCCTGTTGAAGTTAACCCCACACTGGTTAACCCACCGCCGCCACCGCCCCCTGGAATATTAATTGTAGCAACGCCCCCTGCAGCACTTCCTGTTACCCCAGAACCTGAAAATGTAATTCCCCCAACAGCAGTTGAGGATAAGCCAGGAGCAATTACGGCAATTGTTGACGATGTGGCACTGGCAGGAGCCCAAGCGCTGCCGCTCCATGATAAAATTTGACCTGTTGTAGCACCATTTTGAGCAATTCTGGATAACGGCAAACCACCTACGGCAATATCAAGCACAATTGTGCCATTTGCTGTTAATGGGTTATTAGTAAAGTTAAAATTTGTTCCTCCTGAAACTTCACTTAACCCCACACTTGTAAGGCCGCTGCCACCACCGCCACCTGTTACGGTAAAAACCACATCAGATTTGTTGTTAACAGAATCTTGCGTAACCGCAATAGTCATATTAGAGTTGGCAGAGCTTAAATTAATTGTAGGTGTTGTAGCTGATTGTGCGCCAGATTCAACAGTTACATTTTGGCTTGATGTTCCATCAACAACAGACAGATTAATGCCACCTGCGCCGCCGCCTGGGTTTGTAATAGAAACAGAACCATCTGACGAAACAAGTTTGTTGCCAAAAAATTGTTTAGCTGATGGACTATAAGAAACCAAGCCTGATGCATTTAAATTGGATAACCCAAGTAAATTTCCAAGCGGTGCAATACTGATTGTAGAGCCTGCCCCCCCATCTACAACGTTTAATGCGCCTGCAGTTCCTCGCAAAAGACGTGCATTTGGGTAATTAATATTACTTGCGGCTAAAACTAAAGGGCCTTGCAAAGGATCAAATGGCATTTAATAACTCCTAATTTGCGGTAACATAATTTAAAGTAAAACCGTTGTTGATGATAAAAACCGTATCAAGGCGCGGTAATTGAATGTTAGAAGCTGAATTATTAACAACCTCCATTGATAATAAAAATTCACCAACTGTAGAATTTGTGGCATAAAATTCATTAAAAAGAGCTGGGACTATAATTTTAGTGTCAGCTGTCATTTCGCCATAAAAATCAAAACTTAAATAATTGTAATTATCTAATGTCAACGTGATGACAGTATTTCCCGTTACATTAATAACGTTTTGATTTTGCTGTGGTTCATCAATTAATTTGCCAGGACGTGGCATATAAACTGGTTCTGGGTCAATTTTAATAGGGGGAATTAACTTATGACCGTTTGGAACATCCGCAAATTTTGGGTTAACAAGTTTTCCATTCCAAATTAAACCAGTGGCCGAATATTCCATTTGTTTAACCATTTGGTTTCGGGCACACAAAAAACCGCTGTAATCGCAACGACCAACGGGTTCAATATCATCAAACCGAACGTAAGTGTCTTTTCCATGGCTGCGTGTTTTCATGATCGCACCCCAAAACTTGACATGTCAGGCATAAAAGACAAAATGACATTTTGGTAATCAGAATGGATAGCGCGCTGGTATGCTTCGACAGACTCTTGTTTTAAAATTTGCTGCTGGGCTTTATCTTGAATTAAAAATTTAAGAGATAATCTGTACGCAATACCTTTTACAAATGCTTCTAAAAACTTAGGTGGCATAGGAGCATTGTAAAAAAGGTACGTGATATCTTGGGGATACCACAAAGCATTAAATTTTAAACAAAAACCAATGGTAGACGGCACAGGGTAAACATTAATGACGGTTGGCATGCCTTGATCGACGTAATAACCACTTAACGTACTACCTTGTGTGGAATTTGCGTTTCCAGAATTTGCAACTGTTGGTGACCAATTGATAAAATCAAAACGACTAACAGCGGCCAACGTTTGGTAATTTTGATTGTAATTATCAATGTTAAAATAAAGTTGCTGAATTTTAAGCGTAGCGCCTTGAGTTTCTCGAATGCGCCAAAATTGAGCAGCAACAGATTTTTTAAGCACAATCCAATTAATGATTGATGGGTAATAAGTTTGCTGAATTGGATTGTAAAGAGTAACCCACGTGTCGCCATCAACTGAATATTCAACAGCAAGTGAATAAGTTTCTAGATCAACAGACAAAACACCAATATATAATATGCTGTTAGCATTGCCAGCCCCATAATTATAAGAAATATAACCGTTGGGAGCGTTTTGAATGCATCCTGCATTTGTGGCAGGGTCAAAACAATTGCCAGCAACACCACCACTAGAGCTATAAGGTGTGCCTCCAATATTAAGACGTTTGGGGGCAAGTACAACCATTTCATTGTAGGGTATTTGAACAACATAAGGTGGTAACTCGTACTTTGATTGGCCAGGAACAAGCGAAACCATCATAGGATTAATCATGAAAAGATTATTCCCATCACGTCCTGCCCATGAAGTTAATTCTAAATTAGCCGAATAAATAGCTGATTTAATTTGCAAAGCAGTAGCAGTATTTCCAATAATTCCTACATGCTCTAACGCTTCTGTTAGCAAATCATCAATTTCAGTATTTTGGCCAAATACATAAGAATTGCTTGTTGAAACCATTTAATCCCCTCTAAAACGAAGAGTTAAATTTGCTGGTTTTTTCATAAGTTTTTTAAACAAATATGCTTTTTTAGAATTTTTACTTGCTTCTTGCATCCATTTTTCAATTGATCCGCCAGACTTTTTCTTTTGAGAATTTTCTTTTTTAACTTTTTCAACAGCTTGAACGGCTTTGGCAAATTTTTGAGCATGGGCTTTAGGCGAACTAAGAGATTCTGCATTTTTTACTTTGCCCCCTTTTTTGTGCGGCATAAATTTTTGTGCTTTTTCAACATAAGGATCAGCTTTATTAGCTATGTCTTGAGCACCAGTGACAGCCGAACGTCCAGCATCAATCATGCCTTTTACATCACCTGCAGCACCTGCTTCTGAAAATTGTTTTGCACCAGGAATCCACCCAAAAGCTTTAGTTAACCCAGGGTTATCAGCTTTCATTTGATCCCAAACACCGCGTTTCCAAGTTCCATCATTTTGCTGCTTAAAACCAGCTGCGGTGCGTTGCTTGGCTAAAGCATCTGATTGGAATTGACCAGTTTGACGTTGAATTTCATTGCCAAAAGCTTGAGAACGCGCTTTATCTTGTTGAGTTTCTGCCATTGATTGATTGCGATAGGCATCATTTTGTGCACCCATTGCTTGCTTATACTCATCACTTCGGCGGTCAATTTGGGGCGCAACTTCCCCCCGTCCTTTAGCTTGCAAGCGTGCGCGCATAGCGTTGTAGTCAATACCATTACTTTGGCCAGGCGCCATAGACGGAGATTGATTTAAAATTCCTTGGCTTTTGCTGTTATCAGCGCCTACAAATTTGTTATAATCAGAAGCGTAAGCTTTATTATAATTTTCAGCATTTTGCGCAATGGTATTTGGATTTTGTTTTGCAAAATCTTGAGAATACATTTGCTTTGGATTATAAATTTTTGAATACCTATCAACACTGCCTGCCAAAGAAGTTGTATCAACAGAAGGTTGAGGAGACACCATGTTGCCATCTGCATGACGTGTGCGATAAGCGTTTTGAGACATTCTTTTGTCATTGGGTTTCATTGGTTTTGGTACAGGTGGTGCTTTTAACAATCCACCCGTTTTCATTTTAGGAATTGGAGCAGATGAACCAGCAGAAGGGGCATTTGTTAAGGATGAATTGGAGCTATTACGACATTTTCTGTTCATTAGCGAATTCCTTCTTGAATAAATGTAAATACTATTTTTTCATTGGTATTTTCTGTAATTTGAGCAAAAACAATAGTGACAGGGGCGCTATCTGAATCAAATTCAGTACCATTTGCATCTAAAAGAGCTGGTGTGTAAGGAAACATCACCAAAGGATTGGTGTAAAAAGGAGCATTTCCCGCAGAGACTTGAGGGCATTCAAAATCGCTGGCGCTTTTCCAAACGGTGTAAGCAAAATCTTCGCCAATCGGATTAGCAATAATTTGCATTTGAGCCGTTGAGTTATAAACCATTTTGTTATAATCGGTTATAATTGGGCTTGTAATGCCTTCGCTTCCCCACCCAATAGATAATTGGGGAACATCCATAGCAGGAACTTCTACCTGGATTGAAATAACTTTGTTATAATAAAAAGTTGTTCTAATAATTTCGGCATTAGGACCTTCAAAAGTATCAGTATCTTCTTCATTAAAAGGAACGTTTACAAGCAACAAATCAGTATCTGCTTGTCGACCAACTAAAATACCTTGGCCTATAATTGTTATAGTAACGCCACTTAAATCTTGATCTGAACTAAATGCTAATGATCTATAAACATTAGAATTTCCAGAATCCATAGGCGGAATGCTTTGAAAAACATACGCACCAGTTGGTTGCCCATTTGCATATTCATTTGAATTTAATTTCAAAAAATATGTAGAATTGGGAATTAAATCACCGCTAAATAAAGCGGCTTCATTTCCAGTTGCGGGCAACCAAGTAGTGGTAATAGGTCTCATTACGCAGCAACTCCAGTATAATATTGTGGCAATCCATAAAAGCCAGCTTGGTTTAATGCAGGGATTTGAATTCTATTTCCTGAAGCATCTATGCTTGCTTGAAACCCCATGCCATTCCAAATATTTTGGTTTTGGTCAGCACCTTGAACATAATATTGAAACAACAATCTTCTAACAGCATTAGCTGGCGTTACTGGATTTGTTGTGGGCAATGCAACAGTTCCTCGAACGTCTCCTGACGTATTCCCAGGCACATTAGTTGAAGCAACCGTTATGTTAGGATTTTCAATTGAAACAACTGTTGGAGCTAATGCATCAACTATGTCATAAGCTCCTAAATAAGAAATTTTATTCCAACCAAAAGACACAGCAGCGCCTTTATCATTTAAAACAAAAGGCAAACCAAAAACATCTTGAGTTTGAACGGCAATTTTAGTTCCACCTGCAGTAGCTCCGTTTAAATAAACTTGAGTAATAGTATAAAAAGCTTTACTCATGTTATAAGGACTTGCAGCTTGAGTTCTAATGCTTATAGATTCCTGCATTTGAACGCCGTACCAATCTGTTCCAAATACAGTTAAATTTGTATCGGCTGCAAAATCAGCTGTAGAAACAGTTACAGAAAGAGCACGCGGCCAATCTAATTGTATGTAATAATTGCCATTTTGATCTTGCAAACGCGTGCAAGAACTATTAGCTACTGAATTGTTTAATGTAAGAGCACCAGGACCTGCATCAACATCTTGTTCACCACAAACGCCACCTGAAACTGATGTATAAGGCACAATGTTGTACATGCAATTTGGAGAATACAGCATTGTAATGCCATAACGATCATAGCAAGAGCTGCTAAAAACGTTTCCGTTTGGATCAATGGACAAATTCTCAAAAATGGGGCCTGAACGCACCCCATCTTGAACTTGAGTTCCATAAGGAATATTTAACATAATGTGTTACTCCTTATAGACCCATTGAGCCAAAGCATGCACGCCAAGACGTGTACCCAAACGAATATCTTTCAATGCCCGAACAAACAATGTTGTAAGTGCTTGGATCGGTCATGAAATCAATTTCTAAAGGTTCGCGTAAATAATGCTTAAATCCTTGGTGATAGTCCGTAATAATAAACCAAGCTTTGCTGTTGGTTAAAAACGTGTTTTTAGAAATTTTCTTAAAGACACCTTCTCTTTTTAGCGCATTAATATCATTGTTAGCTGTACCTGGCCTGTAGTCTGACTCTAATACGCGAACAGCGTTATATTGGTTATATGGGCTAATTAATAAAGATTTTGGCTGAACTTTAATGTTAATACCGGCGTTGTTTTTCCATCCATCCATAATAATTTTGGCATCTTCCAAAGCTTTTTCAGAAAACTGAACACCTTGGTTAAATGTATTGGCCTGAACGCCAGTTTGAATAGGATGTTGCGTCGATAACAATGGCAAACCGTCAGAACCCGTTGAGCCTGCATTAGTTGCGTTGTTAAAAATATTCATGGCATTGATGTTTTTAACAGTCATCAAAGAAGCACGCATTGCTTCAGCTTGTCTTGGAAACTCACCTTTAAACTGGTTGTCTTTTACTGTGGCTCTAGTTATTGCAAACTGTATACCATAATATTGGTGAGTATAGGCAGTTTGGTATACTTGCCCCATACTTCCAGAAGCTATAGGACCTCCATCCTGTTTTAGCTGAGCTAATCCAAGCGTGCGCATTTCCATATCATACTCGACCGCTTTATCAGAATGATAAGTCGAATAAACATCTTTATACAATTCTGGCCAAGTATTGTAGTCACCAAATACTGTTTTTAAATACGGCAACAGTAAACCGTTAATATCGGACCTAGTAATAGTCATGATTTATCTACCTTATTTACGTTAAAATTTTTATAAAATTGTTTTTATGGAGCAGGAGGGGGAGGAGCTGCATTGCCAACAGGCGCAGTTCTATAAAAATGATTACGTATAATTACCCAAGCATTGTTCCATGTAAGACCAGGAACATTTCCTGGAGCGGGCGCTAAATTGGTAACAAGCAAAGGTTGACTGATGGTAGAAATACCAGCGGAGCTAACATCAACACCCATTTTGGACATACCTGTTTGGGTATTTCCTAAAACTTGGGTTCCGTTAGCTTGGTAAATAACTGGAACTTGAATTCCAATAGAAGCTTGAGTAAAAGTTGATCCATTAACCGCTTGAACATCAAAAACAGCATTGGGATCAGATATGAAAAATCCAATAGCTGGCAATCCTTGTTTTGTAACCGTGCCACTTGGCCAATAAGGACGACCTGGAGACGCAAAATCTACACTAGTTGTGTTCCCACTTTGATACGAACATCCTGCAAAAACACCAATAGCAGGCTTAATTTGGGTTCCAGGCGTATACGGGCCTGTAATCGTATCAAAATAATTGATTAAATAACCGTTTGTATCAATTGTAACCAAATCGCCTGAAAAAATATTATTTGCATAACCTGAAGCAATTTCTAAAGTTTGTAACTGACCTGTCCACGGGGCGCCTGTAATCGAATTTTGGACCTGCATACCCCACGGAGCGTTGACACCATATGCCATGGCGATCTCCTTTATAAAAATAAATTTTTGGAAAATATGGGTTCGCAAACATTCGTCGCGCTGCCTGAAAAGCTTTCCGTGTTTCAGGGAGGTAAGATTAAAAAAAAGGCGCAGCTCAAGGCATACGATAACGCACTCTTACCTAATGCTTAAGTAATTGTACAAAAAAAAAGTAATGTAATCAACTAGATTTTTATTTTCCAATAAAAAGAATTTGGTTTTGTAATTCTTTTTCAAAATTTTTCATCTGAAGATGGTTCAGACATTAATTTAGACATTTTCCAAATTCTACTTGGAACTACTTCAGACGCTTTTGCGTTTTTGCATCCATCCATAATAATTTTGGCATCTTCCAAAGCTTTTTCAGAAAACTGAACACCTTGGTTAAATGTATTGGCCTGAACGCCAGTTTGAATAGGATGTTGCGTCGACAATAATGGCAAACCGTCAGAACCCGTTGAGCCTGGAACCGTTGCATTAAAATTAATGTTGTTAGCAGTCATTAAAAAGTTTGCTTTTATGCGTAATTATTAATTAATTATACAAAAAAATTTTAAATATTAAAATAAATTTTTAGGCAAAAAAAAACCCTTTGTTTACGATGAGAAAATAAACAAAGGGTTTTTTCATATTCAATTATACTGATGGAGAATCAATACAAAAAACATTATAGCATTAATAAATCTGGTGTCCAACACCTCTTTGATCAATTAATGTGGTGAGTCCTCCGCCAAATTGATTTCCAGAGTGGTTTTTTTGAATTTGAAGCTGTTCGTTATTTAAACGGTCTAAATAAGCCAAATGCTTTTTATGAATTTCAATAGGAACCCACATTAAAATTTGGTCATTTGTAATGTAATAAATATTTCGTTCATCGTTTTTATCCATGAAAATTTCTAAGCTTGCCGCCCGCGCTAAAGATGGGTGATCAGACCTTTTAAATGGCTCATACCCCAACTCAACTGCTTGTTCATAATTTTTTGTTAATTGCTTATTTCCTTCCCAAAAATTTACTAAACAAAAATGTTTATCGGGGTTATCCAAAATAACTTCTTGAGGGATATTCGAACGCACAACATCTAATGGGACAATAATATCTCTTGGATCACGTTCTGCTTCTTCAAAAGCACGCAAATCTAATCTTTCACGAAGGCTTGAAGTATTTCTTTCTCGAGTCATGTTAGTAATCCTCTGCTACAAATTTGACGTTATAAGGGTTTTCTAAATTTTTTGAATCCCTTAAATTTTGAGCAAACATTGAAATAATTTGATCGCGACTTTTATGTGGCATTTGCCTTTCAATCTCATTAATCATTTGCCGTTGTTCTGCGGTTAACGTAATGCGATTTCCTCCTCCTGTTGCCGCAGCATATTGTTCAGCCATAGAGCCTGCTCTTGGAACTGGTGCTACATTTGAACGATTTTGATACGTTGATTGGGGAGTATTTCTTAACTCAAAAGGCAAAGCATGATGATTTAGCTGCGCTTCTTTAAAAGGATTAGATTTTTTGTTAATGTTGTATAATTTTTCTAAATCACTTTTAGCTTGATTTAAAATTTCAATAGGGTCAACATTTGAAATCTCTCCACTTAATGTCAAGGCATCTTCATAATAAGCAACTTGGTCTAGAAATTTTTGACTTAACCTTGGATTTGAAAACAAAAAAGCATTGTCTTGTTGCCAATCGACAATAGGATCGTCTAAATTTTCAAAATCAAAATCTTCTGAAGAATTTGGCAACGGTTGGTCAATATAATCAGAATTTTGCTGTTGAGAATAAACGGGAGCTGTTGCTTTTTGATATTTGTGATATTCATTAGTCATTTTTTCAGCTTTTAACGTAGCAAGCTGATCTGATAACTCAATTTCCGCATCAATATCGCCATCTAACTTAGCTTGGCGCAAAGAATTTTTAATTGAAGCTTCGCGTGTAGCTGAATTAGCGTCGTAGTAAGTGTTGACTAAGTCATCTTTTTTAGCTAAAAGATTTTCTTTTTCCGCCAACAAACGTTTTGTTTCCGCCAGCTCATTAGCCATTTGAAGTTCACGTTCTTTAGCAATTTTGGCATTATACAAAGCTTGTTTAACGCGTTTTTCGCTTGGACTTTTTTTTTGGGGCCGTTCCGTTTCCGTAAAGCCTTCTGGAACTTCTTTTGTTAAAAGGTCTTTAGGCCGATTAGCAAGTTTTTCTAAAACGCTTAGCTCCCCGTTACTATCATCATTTACAGATTCAGAAACTTCTATAGATTCTTCATCGGTAGGCGTTTCCCAAGAAGCAAGGGAATGATCTTTTAAAACATTGTCAGTATCATCAAACATTTTTCTTCACCCTTGATTCATAAAGCATTGATTGCTCAAATTCATTAAAAGCTTCTATTGCTTGATCAGTTGTAAAATTTTCTTTAAACAATCCAACAGCTTTTAAAATATTATTATCAATATTTGGGATAGTTCCGTTTGTGGCAGAATCGTTTAGATAAAAATATTTAATGCCATCATGCGTTTTTTTATCTTCCCGCGATGAACGTGTAATATGTACCCAATCTCCCACATTGACACGGGGACCGTTGGGAAAAATTTCTTTACTTGAAAAAGCTTCATCACCAATTGCTAAAATTTTTGAAACCATGTAAAAATCTGCAATTTCTTCACGGTCAGAATCTGTAAGGAAAATACCGCCTTTAGTTTTTTCTGGAGGAAAATAAGGAACAGCAATCATACGAAACCCTGTAGGTTCAATATAAATACCTAAATATTTTTTAGTTAAATTTTCATATCCCATTAATTACACCCCCAACAATTCAGAAACTGCTTCAACAGCAGCATTTTCAACATCGGCAGGGGCTAAATTTAAACCTGGCACAATTTGAGAAAGAGATACTTTTTCGCTATCTACGCGCTCAATAAAAGCATTTACGGAATTTTCAACAGAATTAAAAATGTCTGCAAATGCCTGGTGCCTTCCTAAATTTCTGTGGGTAATGGCAAAATATTCATTTTTCCGCAAATCAATTCGCTTTTTAAGAAATTCTTTAAAGCTATCAAAAGTTTGGGGCGGAGGACTTGCCAAAAATTCACGTGCCAAATCCTCAATACCGCTTTCAATTGTTTTTAAGGCATCGCGCGCGCCTGCAGCATTCTGCATTTGCTCAATAGTTGGATAGGCAACGTCAACAATTGCCTTTTCATACGTTTTTATATTTTCGGAAATTTCATTTTTTAAAAAATCAATATAACCAGAAATCAAATCCACAGGCATCTCCTACGTAAAAAAACTTTAAAATTTGTTTTAGCATTGACATGCTTTACAAAACTTAATACATTAATAACGTAGACATACGCATTAAAGCCTCTTAAAAATCCTCCAAAGTTAAGGGGCTTTTTTTATATTTCACCTTTTCGGACTTTAGCCGCGCCACCCATGGCAAGCTTACAAGCTTTACCACCTTTTTTAAGCGCGCCCATTTTTTGATTAGGAATATTAGCCATTTTATTGGACATTAGACCGCCCATAGCTTTTTTAGGAATTTTGCCGCCACCATTCTTTCTAAGAATGTCGGAAGCTGAACAACGTGTTAACATAAAACACCAAGCATTAAATTTTCTACGTAAACAATCTTACGACTATTTACGTAAATGTGCAAAACTTTTTTTGTATTTGCTCACGTTGCTGATTGATAAAATCGTTTGTTTGGTCAAATTCGTCATCTAAAAATGAAACGCATTGCACAAACCCTCTTCCTTTATGTTGACTTAGTTGTCTTCTGTTTGCGTGATTTCTTGCCATGTGAAACCCTGTATTTAATCTATTTTTAAACCCTAAAAGTTCTGCTTTGTAGTAAAAAACTTTTCTACCTATTTTTAAAAATTTTGGCCCAATGCCTTTGCTCCGCCACTTTTCAAGCCTGGAAATTTTAATATTTAAAAAATAAGAAGCTTCTTTAGTGTCTAATAAATTTTTTTCCATACCAATACCTACTCATGTACAAAAAAATTAATTTTGTGCCCATATGTTTTTTTTGTGTACACAAAACTAAATTTTTTACCTATAATCAAAAACATTAAACAAAACGTTTTTTAAAAAGTAACCCATGATGTCAGCGTTTTGTTTATAGTTGCTATTCAGGTGGTCCTATCTGAATAAAAACTCCTAACAAGTGTAAGGAGAAAAGATTTCTCCTTACATTTGTCAAACATTAGGCATTACCCCTTGTTTTTGTATTAAAGTTTCAAGCGCGTTTTTCTCTTTTAAAGCCGAATCCCTTTCCTTGGCCGCAAAATCCAACTCCATTTTTTTATTACTCAACTCGCCCTTAAGTGCTTCAACTTCCATCTTGAGGTTAAGTTCTTTTTCCTTTTGGGCAGATTCCATTTCAAGTTTAAGCTTTTGAAATTCAAGCTTCATAACTTCAAGCTCAAGTTCTTTTTCTGTTTTTTCAGCTTCAAAAGACAATTTTTGCTGAGCACTTTCGGCTTTTAAACGCGCATCTTCAAGCATGGCTGTACCAGGGTCAACGGGCTGAGGCGTTGGGTTTTGCTCTTGTTGACGTTTTTGCTCTTCCAGCACAATTTGAGCTGCTACCATAGCCACATGATTTTGCTCATCGGGCGTTAACTCTTCTATGTTTTCAGGCAATTGAATTTGCATTTTAGCTTGCATTTCAAGAAGATAATTCATTGATTCATGCTCTTTAATGTGAGCTTGGATAGCGGCTAAAATTTGTTGGTCTTGATTTGGATCAGCTAAAATCTGTTGATGAACGGTTATATGTGCAGAATGATCTTGGAACACAAAAGCTTTTAAAGGTTTGCCTAGAAACGAATTAGCGTTTTCTGTAACAGGATCAGTTGGAATAGTTTGTTCTTCCTGAGGAGGTTCAGGTAATAAAATTTTATCTATTTCTTCTTGAGAAACGCCTAAGTTTTTATAAAACATCAAAAGCGCATTTCTTAAATTGTGCAGTTGCGGGCTTTCCATTGCTCGATTAAGCAAAATTTCTGACAACATAAGTTTATATGTTGAATTCTGCATGGATGGATCAGATGATGGGAAAATTTGGTATTTTGGGCTAAAGTCTTCCCTCATGACCACATGTTCGCCACCTGGCACTAAAAACGGGTAAACTTGATCATCCGTCATCCATTCATAAAATCGTTCTTTAAACAATTTTAATTCTTGAGCAAATGAAAAATGAAAACCTTGCAGAATTAAGTTTGGTACCCGTTGTAATGATTCAAGAATAGCTAGAACTGAACCTGTAGGGGCGCGTGGGGCCATTTCAGAAATGGTATTATTAATGATTCCAACTGGTGCTTTGATTGACTCTTCCAAAGAATTCTTAAGGTCCAAGACCATTGGCGAAACATCACGGTATGGCAAAGAACTTAACACTTGATCAATGGGCACACCACCTGTTGATAATGGCACATACTGCCCAGGTTGGGGGGTAATTGTATTATTGTCCACACGCGTGCCAGCAGCGTACACACCTGCGGGGAATGAAGCATACGTACTACTTTTTATAATTAAACGAGTTAAAGCAGTGGCAGCTTGCGCAGATGAACCGCCATAATGCATGATTCCATAACCTTCACCGTCTAAACTTGGGAAGAAAGAATAATTAGCAAAAAATTCACGTGCTTTTTTATTTGGATCTTCTTTCTTCCAATTTCTTTCAACTCTGACGACATTTCCTGTGGCAGAATCTAAAGTAATTATATAAGGCAATGACCTTTGTTCACGATTTAATCGATCACTTTTGATTAAAAATAAGCAATGACATTCAAAAAGAATGTAACCACCGTTATAAGTTCCGTCACTATCTTCAACGGGATCAATTCCGCTGACATGGTCTAAAATCTCTTGGATTTGATTATTGTCATTATCAATTTTTAAACTGTCTTGAAACTCAACTGTCCAATTTTTTGAATAAAATCCCATATCAACTTGCATGTTAAAATCTCTTTCAAGAATTCTTAAAACATGCGTTTTCCTAGGCGAAGCGTGATGGGTTGAATAATCGCGATTTAAAATGAAATCTTCTGGCCGAATGAAACGAGACGTTGGAGTATCCCGTATGGGATCGATATAAACTTTTCTGTAGGCACTTCCTGTTAAATTTGCCCAAAAAAGCGTACGAATCATATCTTTTCGAAAATCTGGTATTTCTTCATTCAAATAAAAATCATAAAAATACCCTTGCCTCAATGCGCATTCATCTAATCGCTCAGTAGATTGACCATATACAACGGATTTAGCAATATCTTGAGAAGGCAACAATACCGCGACAGCTGTTGCAATGGAATGGCAATTTGTCTCAAACAAAGTTGTTGAATAGACATTTACAGTTGCAGGATCGGGTGATTCATTTTTTCCTAAACTAATACCAAGCAATTTAATGATATCAGCAATAGCTTTTCTGTAAGGTTCTTGCGTTTTATCATCTTTTTTAATTAAATCGCATAATATATTGCCAATGTTACGAATTTCATTGGGGTCTAATTGGTCAATAATATTACCGTAAAATTCCCCTGAATTCTTTTCCGCCACAGGCAATTGGTTTGGTTCAAAAATAGCTGATCCGTCTTCAAAATGCTTAAGAACCATTCCATTAGGCAATTCTTGCTGATTAAATCCATCAACAGGCGCTTTATATTGCCCAACAGAATTAAATAAACTTTTCTTATACTCATTTATTGGATTAATTGGCTCTATATCAATAGTGTTACCAGTATTTAACATCTTCTTTGTATCCATTATTGGTAAAAATAGGGTCAAAACGATTAATGAGCTCACCAGTTTGCTTAAGACGAATCAAAGCCTGGCTCATTGTATCAATAAGATCATTAGCGTCTGTATTTGGAAATAACATTGCGCAATCAAGAAATAATTGTGCGCTTTCGGTTAAGTAGTAATTGCCAGGGCTTTCGGTTTGAAGCCACACTAAGCCATTTTCTATCAAATGTGACACATGGCGGCAGCGGGCAACTTTGTCACCGTATTTGCCTGGATCAAATTTCATAACAGGCAACCCTGCTTCGAACAGGTCATTAAATAAAGTATATCCGCTTACTTTAGCTTCAATTAAAATGATATCAGGTTTATTTTTATAGCCACGTGGGTAAGGATCATCAATATCCGTATCATCGTAATTTTGGGCCAATCGCCATGCCATTTTACGAAGTTCTGGGTATTCTAACCGCCCCCGAAACACAGACAAAAGCATTAAATGTCGCTGCCCTCGGTCTCCTTCAAAAACGCCCCAGGTGGTTGCGGCTGAATAGCAAGACATTTTAGAAGTGGTTAAAGCGGTATCCCACGATTGGATAATGTACTTAAATTCAGGTAAGTAATTTTCCCGCCATAGATTAAACCAAGATTTCTGTAGAATGCCGCCATCTTTAGGTGAAGGGCGCATCTGAAGTTGCCCTGCAATGCGGTAACTATCATGTTTAAACTCATCTTTAAGCGCGGCTAATTCTTTAGGTCCAATACCTTCAGGCCACAACAATTCTCCTTCTTTTGTTCTGGGATCCATCCAAGGCGTTTCATCATCTTTTAAAGGAATCGTAATACAGCGCGTGTCTTCTTCAAATTCCATGGGGAGGGACAAATGCACCCAATCCGTATTTTTCATAAGTACATGACCGCTTAAATCGCTAATATGAGTTCTTTGTTGAGTGATTAAACGGCGCCCTGTTTTAAAATCGCAAAAGCGCGTAGGCATCACCGAATCGTACCATTCATTAGTAGATTCACGGATAATTGAGCTTTCAATGTCCCGAATATTGTTCGGATCATCACAGATCTGAAAGTCGCCGCCACTTCCTGTGTTAGCACCATCAACGGATGAGCAAATACGATAACCGTTTTTGTTGTTGTCAAATTTTAATTTATTATTGACATCGGCCATTAATTGAAAACGGTTGCCCCACCGTTCTTGATACCAATTGGATTGAATCAAACGCCGTGTAGCTACAGAATCGCGCGTAGACAAGCTTTGTGAGTATGATGTGTACAAAAATCGTAAATTAGGTTTATTTGCCCACACCCATGAGGGGTACAAAACTGAGCAGATAGACGATTTCCCCACGCGAGGCGGGCAATTGATGATAAGATTACGGATTTCTAAATTATATAAGGCTTCCAAGTGTTCAGCCATAGCTTGAACATGCCAGCCATCTTTAAAAGGCCTGCCGTCTATCCAAATCCAAGCAGCTTTGATAAATTCATAAAAGCTGTTTTCCAAACGCGCACATTCTTCTAGAATTTCATCGTCTTTGTTTGATGAAAACCAATTTTTGGAAGTTTCGCACAAATTGACCGTGCGCTTTAAAAGATTTTTTGCGTACATGCGTTAATTGTACGCAATTTTTACGTAAAGTAAACAGTGTTTACGTAATTAAAACAATTTTTTTACCGTTATTCTAAATCTTTTGAAGAAATGTCTGGAAATTTAAACTTTTTCATAAAAAAATGATACGTAAAAAAACCAAGCGTAAAATGAAACAAAGTATTAATCAAAATACTTAATGTCTCACTTGAATTAAAAACATTAAAAATGTATAACAAGTTATAAACCACAACAATAAAGGCAATATACCTAAAATAAAGGGCCTTTAATCGCCAGTTAAAATTATTCTTTTCTGCGCAATAAATTGTATGTATTTTCAATTCATCCATAATTAACCTGCTTTTTTGGACATTTCTTTTGCAGCAGTTTGAGCTTGCTCAACGTGTATTTGTTGCGCAATTGAATCAATTTTTAACTTTAAATAATAATAATCATTTAAAATATTTTCAAAAACTTCTAGCTTTTTGTTCATTGACTTAAGACAGCTCAATGCGTAAAAATTACGTATGGCTGACGTAATCAAAGCGGCTGACAAAATGATATTCAAAGTGTCCATTACTTTCTCTTCTTTTTTGGTTTGGCTTGTTTTTTGGGATTAGGCTTTGGGGAGGGCACAGATCCATTATGTTTAAAAAAATTAAATTCATCTATTAATTTGTCTTGCTCGGCTATTAATTCTTCTTGATCCCGAATAAGTTTTTCAAGAGACGATATAAATTTTTCTTGATCAATTATAATCTGGCGCTGACTTAAATTGCTTTTTCCAAGTTTTTTAATTAAAACTTCTTTATAAATAAAAACGTTAATAAAAATAAATAAAATATAATATATATAGTTATCGTCCAAATAATTAAAAATATCATCAACCATCATCATTAACCTTCATGTAAATATTCTTGTTATCTATACTTAATCTTGCCAAATATTTGTTTATTAAAACTCTGATAGATTCTAAATGATTTTTGTGGTCTTCAGCCTTTTCTGAACTAATTTCAGCGTGCCGAGCCATATTCTCAATTTCATTAAGAGCTTTTCTAATTTCTTTAAACCACAAAAAAAGCTCAATCATTTAATTTACTCTCAAAATCAGCTAACCCATTCATACGCAACCCCTATTCTTTTCTCAGAACCCAATCTTTTTTTAATCTTTTTTTGAACAAAAACCTCGGCTTCATCCCAAGTTTCAAAGGAAACAACTTTACTTTGCCCTTTACTTCCAAATCTTCCCCATCCTATAATAACGCAAACGGAATTAAACAATCCCTTAAGTATTGCAACCTCGTATACCCTATCTATATTAAGAGCTATACTTCTTGCACGTAATTTTCTTACATTATGCATAAAAAAAGATTCATTTTATTGATGATTAAAGGTAAAAAAAGTTACCGAATCAAAGTTTTGACACATTATATATGGCCTTAATTATTTTTTTTTATCAAAATAGAAAAATTGATTAATCGCACTTTAATATATGCGGTCAATTTTTGTCAACTTTTTTTGCGTTGCGAAAACCGCAAAGCAGCTTTGTGAAAATAGCTCTTGAAAAATGAGATAATTATTGTTACCTTAATTTCAGAAAGCGGGTAACTGTTTTTCTAAAAAAACTAAAAGGAGACTAAAAAATGAATAGATTAAAAATTGATACAGCAGAACAATTTATTGAATTGTGGATCAAAAAAACAAGAAAAAAAGGATGGGTAAATTTTAAAAATTGTGTTTTCAAGAGTATAGACTTTTCCACAATTACTAAAAAAGCAATTGAAAAGCTAATAAAATTGAGCCTACAAGATTTGGACGAATTGCTATTACATGAAGACAAATCAAGAATTATGGGCATTAATTTCTCAGGATCAACTTTTGAAAATTGCAATTTCTTGAAAAGTGATTTGAATAGTTCAATTTTTGATAAAACAACCATAATTAATTGCAATTTTAATGAAGCATCTTTAAATTATACAACCTGGAATAAATCAAAAATTTGTGAGAACTCAACTTTTTTGTCAATTGATTGCTATAATACTTATCACGAAGAAAGCTTACATTTGCTTATGAAAAGCTTAGCAAAAAACGACAGCATCGGATTGAAAAACAGAAATTTTAGTGTTCGTTTAAATTTTTTTTCCCTCTGGCAAAATATAAGCCATTGGGATAAGAAAAATTCAGTCAGAGTATATGTTAATTATAAAAATTCAAATTATGTTTGGGACCACGAAAGCGCAAGCAAATTCATTGAATCATGCCTTTTAGGACTGCCCCAGCCTGGCATGACTTTTTATAACAAAGAAAATGAATTGTGGGTAATTGACGGAAACAAGCGACTCAAAACTATTGTTGATTTTCTATTTAACAAATTTACGTTAAAAAACGTTCAGGAAAAATGGGAAGGAAAAAATTTTTATGATTTAAGTAATAACGATTGTAAAAAAATTATGGCTGAAACGTTATTGGACGTAACTATTTTACTGGAAAGTCAAATTGAAGAGATTAGTGAAGAGGGGCAGGGAACAATTCACGGCTAAAATGGTAATAAGCTGCTTAACCCAACCCAGGGGGCGATATGCCCCCCATACAACAAACTAAACAAAAAGGGATATAAAATGACAACTACAGCTAAAAAAGACTACTGGGAAAAGATTTATGAAATTTCTGGAGTGGTTGAGGATGAATCAGGCTCAGACGATGACAGCGGCGATATTGTCGACTATCAAGCGGAATACGAGCGTGGGCAGAAAATTATTGCGGCCATGAAGCTAATCGGCTACCCCCCCGCGTATATCGTCAAAGAAAGCCGATATAACTAACTAAACAGGAGCAAAAAAGATGACTACACCATTTACTACAAAACTTTTGACAGAAAAAGACATTATTAATCAATTAAATGAGAATTGTAATGATATTACGTTTGAAAACGCTTTAATCACAAATCAATGTTTTTCTAACCGTTTGTGCAATGTCCTTTTTTTTGAAAACGTTGAATTTGAAAACGTAACTTTTAAAACCAATTTTTTACACTATATCTATTTCGACAGATGCACGTTTAAAAACTGCAGAACAGAGGATAGCCTTAAAATTACTTATAACCTAGATGAGTTTGATTTAGAAAAAATTCAAGCTGAAGGTAGCGCGACGTTTAGAGATTGCGTATTTGATAATTTTACCTGGACATTATTTCAACCCATGCAAAACGATTTCAGAAATTGCCTAATAACTAACAAATCAGATTTTAATTTAATAAACCTGGTTTATGGTGAGTTCTCTAAATGCAAAATTGAAAATAGCATATTTACCCCCAAGCTTTATCATTCTCAAAATGGCAATGAACAAGAAGGAAAAAGCATTTTTGAAGACAATACTATAATTAATTGCGATTTAGTTGGCATTGAACTTGCCAGCGCAAACTGTAATGAATTTATAAATTGTAAAATAGAGGAATTCTTTGCCCCCCCCTATTTTAAAAACAATCTTTTTACCGACATTAAAAGCATGAGAATTTATTTCAACGAAGCTCGCAGTACTAATTTTTACACCAACGTATCGTTTGAATATTCAGACTTTACTAACGCTACTTTATCCAGAAGCCTTTTTAAAAACTGCGATTTATCAAGTGACACAAACTGTTTAATAAACGCTACTTTTTCTTTGGAAGACAAAGATGAAATCAAACTAACGGATAAACAGCTAGCAACAGACGTTATTTTTATTTAACCCCAGGGGGCCATTGCGCCCCCTCCACACAACAAACTAAACTAAAAGGAAAACTAAAATGACCAATTCAAATTATGATCCAACCCAAGAGTACTTAGACATTCTGCTGAACAATTTTAATTATTCAGGCGATGAAATTAATATAGACGACTGGATAGATTACCTAATTAAAGACGAGAAAGAGCTTTTAATACAAAGCGAATTAAAAGGTGATTAAAATGGACTTTTTCAAAAGTAAAGATGAAGCTATTCCAGCGCACATACAAATGGCGCAAGACTCTGCGCAATATGAAATTTTTAAAACCTTAGAGTTTTACGAGAATCAAAGCCAGATAGAACAACGCAATTATAGCTTACCCCCAGCAGAAGCTGCATACAACGCGTTTTGCTGGGCAGAAGAAATCAAAGCGATTCATCAATTAAAATGGCTTGTGCAAAGCGATGATACAATCTTTAGAAAGCTAATTGTGCTGTGGCGCCGATCAAAAAATAGCCCATCTTTTTTGGGTTACTTGGAAAACTTTTTTTTGATTCAAGAACAGGAAACCTGGAAAAAAGTTCTAGAAATTTACCCAAAAAAATTGAGCGGCTCTAATTTGAAAATGATAGCAAAAATAATAGATGATAATTACTACTACGGAGAATAATAATGAACGACGATAAGGGATATAGAGACTTAAAAATACTTATGTGGCTTAATTTGATAACTTTTGTTTTAGTAATATTGTACATGTACAAAGCGGGGTATTAGTTATGAGTATTAAAAAATTATTTACAAAAGAAGATATTCTTAACGAGCTAAAGACTTCAGGTAATGATTTTTACGAGAATTCGGAGCTGTACGAATTTGAAAAATTATTTATCTGTAAAAAATGTTTTTTTGTTTTTGAAGATTTAAGGCACTCTTTAGGATTTACAGAATCTCAGTTTGATAACGTAAATTTTAATAAAGACTTTTTTAGAAAAAATTTTTTTTACAAATGTGCTTTGATAGACTGCTCGGTTTTAGAGAAAACGCGCGCTATAAATCAGGTAATTGAGCCTGCCGGTAAAGTATATTTTCGCGATTGTTTTCTAAACAATTTTTTATGGGAAGGAAAGTTAATAGAAACTGTTGTTTTTCACAATTCAACTTTAGTTGATTCGACACTTGCTTTTTCTGGCACTAACATGCTATCAATTTTTTCCTGTACTTTCTTCAATTCAATTTTTAAAGAGGAAAACGAATCCGTTACGCAAGGAAAGCTTACGAAAGCCTCAATTATTAATTCGTCATTCACAAATTGTAACATAACAGAACTTGAAATTTCAAATAAAGCAAATTTTTATAACAATACTTTTATCAACTGTTCCAACCAATACTTATGCTTATCAAATTACGAAAACAACAATTTTATAAATATGATTTTAAAATATTCAATAGCTAAGGAAATTTGTTCGAATACTTTTGTGAACGTAATTTTTAGCGAAGTTTGTTTGGAAAACTGTAATATGTCTGGCAGCATTTTTAGAAACTGCAATTTAACAACCTCCTCAGTTTACGGACTTACTCTGCCCGAGGCATATAAAAACGAGATTAGGCTTACTGACGAGCAGTTAAAGCACGTCACGTTTGTTTAACCCCAGGGGGTCATTGCGCCCCCTCCACACAACTAATTAAAAGGAAAACTAAAATGACAACCTTAACCATTAAAAAACTTCCCGCTAAAGTTCCAATTGTTTTTATGCCCATGGACTCAAAAGGTTATTCCTGGCAAGCGTATATTTATACCGACGAGATTAAAAGCTGGGTTGAAGATCAGATCCAAAAACTAAAGATTTCTCCTTTTTTTGCACCTAAGGAAAATTTAGTTTCAGAAATTGTTCAAGAGATTGAAAGAAAGGGCAAAATTTTAGATAACTTAAAAAGAACCTCAACCCCCCCGCAAAATGACATCAAAAGACTTGAAGCTTTTATTGATTCTTTAATTCTATTTATTTTTGGCTAATTTTTAAAACAAACTCAAACGCCATTCAGGGATAAATGGCGTTTGGGCTAGTATGCTAGACATTTTTAATAAAAATATCTAAAAACAACTTTAAACAATTTTTTTCTGTTTGCCAAGCAAAAAGCGTTTAGCCAATTCTGATCGTTTAATTGAGTAGTTTTTGGCAACTACAGGGTAATCATTGGGCAAGCCCCAGCGTTCCTTATATTCTTTCGGGGTTAAATTGTAAGTAGTTTTTAAATACCGTTTCAGAATTTGCAACTTTTTACCATCTTCCAAACAAACAATATAGTCATCTGTAACAGATTCCTCAATCGGAACAGCAGGAACACGCACAACTGATTTTGAAAATTCTTTTAGAAATTTTTGCTCATACTGGAAAAAAAACTCAAAAGTTTCTAAAACCTCAAAGCGGGTAGGGCTTTTTTGATGAAAGCACATTTCAGTCAACGACAGCGCAATATCTAGTGGATTAACCTTTTTTAAATCAGTCACTTTATTTCCTTAAAATAAGTTATTATGTTCAAAAGTTTTATTTTCAGAATCAATTCTATTTAAAATCTTCCACATTTTAGAAAAACTGCTTGTGTTGTCGTAAAGATTATTAAAATGATGATCGTATGGGTAGAAGCTGACGTCATTGTGGTTTGCAAAATTTTGAAGGACCAAAACGCCAGAGCTTTTTATAACAAAAATTGGGTCAATCGACGATGAAAAGTAATAATGTTTTCGTTTCCAAAAAATAAGCTTGTCTTGACCAATATTAACCTTAACCCCATAATTTTTTAGGGGCAAAATTTTTGGCTGTCTCATAAATTTGCAAAAAAGTTGTTTTAAATCATCTTCTACTTTTGGCTTATCTGTTTCAAAAATAGGAAATTTAATTTCAACACCAAAAGCAATTGGCAGATTATACGTTAACGTTAAAATGTTCATAAAAATTACTGCATAATAGATTTTTTATGAGCTTCAAACATAACATATCCTTGCTCAAAATCTTGAAACAATTTTGGATCACTCAAAAGTTCTTTACGAAGTTCTTTTAACCAGAATTCTGGAACAAAAAAATTTTCATCAAAAAGGAATTGGGCAACCATTTCTGCAAAAAATTTCTCAATAGGCATTTCTAAAAGAGTTTTTTCAAAAGCTTCCATAGAAAATTTTCCATGGTTTTGGCTAATAGATTTGTGGACTAAAAATTGACCTATTATATCCTTTAAAAAAAGTAAACTATTGACAAGTTGTTTTGTAAACGCTTTTGTTTCTGGAGAATCTGGGGAAAATACAATCAATGGTTTTCTTCCTTTTTTGGGTTTAAAATTTTTGGGTTTAAAACATGCTCATGCTTTTTAAAAGTTTCAATCAAATCATTTAAACCTTTCCAATGTGTTTCAGCATCGTTTTTACTAGCGTGATCTTTAACAGCATTCAAAATTTCTTTCAAAATTTCTTGCTTAGGGGAACTAAACATTTCTTTAAGCTTATCAATACAAGCATCGTAAGTGTCATTAGTCATCTATAACGTCTTCACTTTCCTGATTTCATGGGTTTAAAAATATTTCAAAATATTTAGCGGATCCCTCGTATTCTTCACATATTTTAATAAACTTACGCAAACGTTCATTATGAGTATCAGGGTTTTTAATGGCGTCCTCTTCAAAAACCTTCAAAATTTCTTCTCGCCTGGGGGAACTAAACATTTTTTTGATCTTATCAATACAAGCATCGTAATTGTCATCAGTCATTTATAACGTCTTCACTTTCCTGAATTTTTTTCTCAAGAATTTTTAGGTTTTGTTCACTCTGATTAATTAGCGTCATAATATTGCGGCAAACAGCTTTAGGATCAAAGATTTCACAATCGCCTAACAAATTTGTAACCATATCTTTAAAATGAGCTTCTATATTTTTTTCAGTAAAAATTTTATGTAAAATTTGTTCATCAAACCTGCCGTCATTTGTAAATAAAGTTTTTTGGATAAAATAATTGGCAAATAAATTTTCAAGAACGCTAAGACTAGCCTTGCAAATTTTGGAAAACTTTTTTTCTTCAGTTTCTTTAATCATAGACACTCTTTCCACAAATAAACCCCATATTTTTCATAAAGATTTTTATGTTTTTTAATCAAACTATACGCGTGTTCATCAAAAGTCAATATCGTTATACCTGTTTCTGGGCAATCATCATCAAATATTCGAGATTTCCACGGCTCTAAATTTCTGTTAAAAAAGCATAAACCATATTTTTTAAGCCAGACTGCCCCAATCTTGTCAATATCGCTAATTTTTTTTACCACCTCCCTATATTCGTCTGGCACGTCAGATAAATCAAGAGGCTTTTCAGATTGAACCGTTTCAGAAAAAGGATTTTTAAACGTATTTATGACTTTTTCGGGCAAAACAGAAAGTGGAATGGGGGGTGGCGATTTTTTATGCAAGTAAATACCAATTTTATTAAAAATTGCCGAAAATCGCAGAAAAGCTTCTTTTTGGCCATCATCCTTGTAAATAAGAGTTAAACCTTTATCTGGGGACGGCTCCAAGAAATCACAATTTTGCCACCGCTCTTGGTCTTTGTTGTAAAAAACAATTTCCATATTTTTATGCTCTTGAGCCAGGGAGACGGACAAGTCCACAAGCTTTTTAAGAATATCCCGTTCCGTTTTAGGCCGATCTGTTTTGTCAATCTCAACTTTGCATGCGTATTTAGGGTTTTTCATTTTTTGTTCAAAGGTTTTAAACGGCGGCGCTGCGGGCAACGGTTTTGAGGGGTCGTAAGCCATATTTTTAAAATTCTCCAAATAAGTAGACGCTTTCAAAAAAGCTCCACGGGCACTTTCGGCCACATTTTTAACAAAAACTTGAGCTGCCTCACAAACGGCTTCGGCCGCCTGCTCCACTGCCTCCCCCAAGCCGCGCAAGACGTTTAAAGCTTTTTTCACAATATCTTCATCAATGCGAAGAAAACGTCTGGGGCCACGGCGGATAACGTCAATAAAATTAAGCTCTTGCAGCTCTTTTAAGCATCGCTTTGTGTACTTTATACAGCGATTTTCACGGGTAAAGCGCGAGTGCTTTGTGATCAGGTCGTGGCTATACCACACGTAAGTGTGGCCATTTTCTTGAATGTATTTCAAATAGGGATTCTTTTTGTCGAGAGCCGTTCGCAAAACGCTTAAAAGTGCCGCTTTCACGTGAGATCGGGGGCAAAGCTCCACAAAATCGCCATATATTTTTTGAAATGTTTTCACGCAAACACCCCCGAAACCTTAACAAAAAATTCACAAACTAATGCAAATTTAATATTATCAGAGAATTGATGGCGTTTGTATACGTAATTTTTTTGTATTTTTGTTTTTTTTATTTGCTTGGCTCCCTTCAAAAGTTAGAAAAACCAAGGCAAGCGTTGAGTTGTGCCAGCTCGTTAATTTTTCATTAAAATTTTATTTAGTTCCTATACAGAACGTTCTTTAATCGTAAGATGGGTTTTTTTTTTTTGCAAGAGAAAAATTTAAAAAAGATAAAAAAAATCCCCTAAAAGATTTAAACCTTTTAGGGGATTTTGTGTAAAGCCAAAGGGCTAGCACAACTCAGTTATTAATATCTCAAATTTTAAACTTGTATGCAAGCTTTTTTTAACATTTTTTTCAAAAAAATTATTACGTATACAAGCAAACAGAAATTTATTAAAATTCTTTTAAAGAGCATTTTTTAACACAAAAGGTTTAATAAATTGGAAGATAATTCCCCTTTAGAAAAAATTTACATAAAAAATAATAAAAATGGTTATTTGACCGCTTTTCCAGGCGAAGGAACAACGCGGGAAATTTTGTTAAAAATAATTATTGGCTTGACCTTAGCAAGCGATTTTGACCGAAACGATCTTGAAGATATTATTTATGATAAGTCTGGTATTTCTGTGTGTCAAAATACAATTAATAAAATATTAGACGAAGCTTTTCAATATATACCAGAAACTTATTATAAAAAATTAATATTAAAGTTTTAAAAACCCCTCAGAAAAAAATAAATAGCGGCTAAAGCGGCTAATTCGCTATTTTTGAGAAAACTGTATTTTTGTATTCCAACTTTTTTTTAAAAATTCTTTATCACGCCTCACGCAAAACAAGAACATTGATCTAAAGCGCTTACGGCTGCTTAAGCGCTCTTTGATTTAATTCTAATTTAAATCTTATCTATAAATCATGTGGAATATCCCCCCGATGATTTGCACCGTATCCCCCCGATGATTGTGTACACGTATTGGTTGATTTTAGGGCTTAAGTGGGTGTTTCTGTTTTAGAAATAACCAGTTAATAAGCAACTGTCTGGAAATTCCAGACAGTTGCAATTTTAAAAACATGTTTTTTACTCAGTTAATTAAGTAATTTTGTTCAATTGGCCCTATCACACACTGACAATGCCGACAGTGTGTCCAGTGTGTCGGCATTGTCAGTGCATAATTTTAGTGCGCGAACTAGTTAACGTATCTTTTTAAAATTTTCATTTTGTGCATGGTCAAAAATTGGGGTAAGGTTTTTATAAAGTTTTTTAACAAAAGTGTTTTATGAATCTGGATAAGCATTTAGATTATTTTAAGGAAAATTTTTCGTATAACGTAAATGAAACGTCTGACAGCTTTTCATTAAATCGCGTAGATTCTTCAATTGACCAATGGCACGGGGACGTTCTTGTTAAAATTGATAATTATGTCATCAATTTTTCAGAACTAACAAACGGTGAAATTGATTTGTTAAAAGAAAAAGCACGTTTATCAGTTTGTGGAAAAGGTGAAAAAACCGTTTTTGACCTAGAAATTCGTAAATCGTTTTCTTTAAATTTATCGTCATCTGCAAAAACAAATATTGAAAATCATTTTAAAGATAAATCAAAAAAATTAGTAAATACTTTGGAAATTGAAGAAAATTTTACGCTTGAATTGCATGATCTTGTTATTTTTGAAAAAGGTGGGTTTTTTAAACCCCATCGAGATTCTGAAAAAAATCCTCAAATGGTTGCCACACTCGTTGCTGTGTGCCCAACAGAATGCGAGGGCGGAAGTTTTGTTGTTAATGGCAAAGAAGATTTTCAAAAAAATTCGTTAATTATTTTTTACCCAGATTGTTTGCATGAAGTCAAAGAAGTTTTGGAAGGTAACAAAGTTTTATTTGTTTTTAATGTAATTGGTAAATATAAAAAAGTTTGTATTGATAAAAATGTTTTGGATATTTTTTCAAAAAATATCCATTTGAAAGACGTTAGCAATTACCGTTATGATAATAGAGAAATCGATCTCGGAATAGCTTCTACTCCTAATTATTTTTTTTTAAAGCACTTATATACCCAACCAAGTTTGCAGTGGCATAGTTTAAAAGGGGAAGATGCCGTAAATGTTGCTTTTTTAAAACACGCGGCCCAGCAACAATATTGTAATTATTATTTATCTCTTTTAATTGTTAATGCTGAATATGAATACGATGATGATCCCAACAATGATTTTCGCCCATGCCTTTTTCCGTCAAATAAAAAAATTTCTGTTAATACGTTATGTTGGATCGACAGAAATAATAACAAATTGTTCGATATGCCAAATAATGTTGTGCCACTTCAAAAAGTTTGGGGAAATTGCAAAGACTTTGAAGTTATAAAATCGTCTGATGATTTCCCACCTGGTTTAATTTATAAATTTGAAGACGTAATAGGTAATTGGGGCTTGAAGCGCGAATTATGGTATCACAAAGCTGCTTTTGTTTGGGTGACAAAATAACTAATCATTTTTGTTTTGGAAATAATTCATAAAAACAAATATCCAAAATTATTTTTAACAATTCTGGATAATTTGTAGAACGTATTAAAAAAAACTCCTACCAAGAAACTAAAAAAACTTGATAGGAGATTTTTTAAAAAGGATACTGCTTATAAACAAAAAATAACAACCTATATTACTTACAAAAAAGGATTTTTTGGAAAAACAGAACCAATGGTATTTTTCCAAAAAAAGTTTTTTTTGTCAATAAAAAAATTTGGCAATAAATTATTATGTTTTTTAGCAAGTGTAAAAACTAAATCACCACTTGCCAAACTGACAATTTAACAAGTGGTGAAAGCTTTGATCTTACTTTTAAAGAAAGTAGGTGATATTTATGCCACCACCTTGATCAATTTTTGCTTTTAACTTTTTTATTACAAATTACAAAAATAAAAATTTAAGAAGCGTTTACTATTGTATCAAAATAAAAATTCCTGTCAACTTATTTCATTTGTTAATTATTAAAACACCCATAATAATTCACATAAGGAAGAGCGTTATAATGCCCTGCTAGATAACACCGTTCTATGTCTTCGTCATCTTTGATATCAAAATCAGTTAAAGGATACAAAACGCTTGAGAATTGGTCATTTTTTTGAATAAACCATATGTTGTCAGGATTGATATACATTGAAGACATCAAATTAGTATTGTTGCATGTAGCTAAAATCTGTGCACCTTTTTTATTTATATCTGGGTCTTTAAACAAAAAAAATAAATACTCTAAAACTTTTGGGTGTATACTTTGGTCGATTTCATCTAAAAGAAAAACACCGCCATTATTAAGAGCGTTGATAATAAAACTTATATATCTTGATAATAAACAAAATCCTTTAGAAAGTTGGTACGGTTCTTGGTAATACTCTAAAAGCTGATTATCCATTACATAATTTTCGCAATTTTCGCATGGTTCACCTAAAGCTTTTAAAAGTTTTGAAAAACTTTTAGGTAAATCGCCATGTTTTATATTATCCAAAATTTTGAGGGAAATATATGAATTTTCACTAAAAAACGGGTTGTTAAAATTTTCCAAGTACTCATAAATTTTATCAAAGTAAAAACATTTTAAATCAAATTTAGCAAGATATAAAAACAAAAATTTTTCTTTAAAAGGAAGTTTAAAAGTTTCGGGATGTTCTGAACAAGAATTTAAAATTAAAGGAGTTAAAAACCATTCATGACCTTGTTCTGGTTTTAAACTGTTTTTTAACTTTCTTGAAAAAATTAATTCACCGTCGCAAAACAAAATTTCTTCAAAAATTGTATCAGCATTGTAAGAGAAAGAATATTCGTACAATCTATTTTCAATAAACAAAACTATTTTAAAAATAGTAGGCTTATTTTTTGAACAATCATCTAGTAAAAAAGGGTGATAAACACTTTTTAACAAATTAAACTGAGAAAAAGTTTGGGTCAAAATTATTTTTAAAACATACAAACTTTCAACAAAAATGCTTTTTCCGCTAGCATTGGGCCCATACACCACAATTGAACGGACTAAATTTGGAACATCCACATCCTCTGTTTTTATAGTAGATTTACTATTGGGGCTTTCTTGATCTTTTCCGTCACAAACAGCAAAGTTTAAAATAGCTTTGTCACGAAAAGACCGATAATTTTCTACAGAAAACTCAACAATCATAATTAATCCTTTTTTAGAAATTTTAGCAATTTTAGCAGCTTTTTTACTTGCAGGGAAATTTTGCTTTTGGTTATACAAAAATTGCCTCAATAAAAAATCAACTGCAATATTATAATGCCCAACTATACGGAAAACACTTGTTTTTCGCACACATGCGGTTACCCATTTAAAAAATCCTCAAAAAAGCCTAAAAAATGTACGAAAAACTCTGTCGGTATGCTATAGTGTCTGTAAATGCAAAACAAAGGGTTTTTCGGATGGATTTTGAAAAAATTATTGGCGTCGATGTGTTTTTAGAAAAATCTCAAAAACGGGCCCATGTAGGAATGTTAGAAAAAAGACAGGGACAATTTTGTTTTGAGTATACACCTGCTTACTTTAAGGCAAAAAAAAGTTTTCCCTTAGGGCCAGAATTTCCACTTACCCGCAAAACATTTTTTTCAAAAAAATTATTTCCAAGCTTTACTGACCGTTTGCCAGACCCAGAAAACCCAGCCTATTCAGATTATTGTGCAGCAGTTGGTATTTCAATAACAACCACCGATCCCTTCATTCTTTTAACAACTATTGGAAAACGTGGGCCATCTTCGTTTATTTTTGAACCCATTTATGACAATACATTTACTTTTGAAGATTACAAAAAATTTCAAAAATACTTGGGTTTATCTACGCAAGAATTTTCACGTTTTTTTGATATATCGATGTCATCTTTACCAAAAATAAAAGCTGGGCAAACAAGCGGAAAAGAAATTCTTAAACGGATTGAACTTTACAAAAAAATTCCCCAAACCTTAAAATTTTTTATTAAAAAAAATTCCAAATACATTCATCCAAAAAAAATAGAAAATTTGATAAAAAAAATGAGCATTAAATGTTAGTTGGGTATATGCGCGTGTCATCAGAGGGGGATCGTCAATCAACAGACTTACAGCGGGACGCATTGATGAAAGCAGGCGTGGACCCCCGTCATATTTATGAAGACAAAATGAGTGGGGGCAAAAGCAAACGGCCAGGCTTGGAAAAAGCCTTGGCGTTTTTGCAGCAGGGAGATTGTTTGGTGGTGTGGAAGCTAGACCGTCTGGGGCGGTCCCTGTCTCACCTTCTTGAAATCGTCACCCACCTTCAAGGGCAGGGGGTGGCTTTTCGGTCGCTTACGGAACACATGGATACCACCACCCCTCATGGAGAATTTATCTTTAGCCTTTTTGCATCCCTGGCCCAATACGAACGAGCTTTGATTCGAGAACGCGTCATGGCAGGCCTTGAGGCAGCACGAAGGCGGGGAAGGAAAGGGGGCCGCCCTTACGCTATTGACCCAGAAAAGATGCAGGCCATTTTGAATGCCCTTAAAAATGGAGACAGCAAAGCTTCCATCTGCCGAACGTTTCAGATTAAGCGCTCTACTCTATATGATGCGCTAAATCGCCACGCTCAAAAACAAGAAAGTTGACAAAAAATAACGGGGTTTGCGTTATTTAGCAACTTTAATAAAAATTTAATAAAAATGATAAAATTGATTTGAGTTTTTTTTTCTTTAATTGCTACAATTAAAAATGTTGTTTCTTTTTAAGGTTTTTAAATGTCCATAGTTTCCATACAAAGAAAAAATATAAACGAATCAAATATAAGCACTCTTTTAGTTGAATCAATTCTTACTAAAGATGATTGTTTATTTGATGAAATTTTAGAAAATGATTTTTTTTCTGAAGAAATATTGCCTATTAACATCTTACATTTTTGTATTTTGCGTCGGAATGTTCGAGCTTTTTTAAAAATTTTAGAAATAGCACAAAACAATTTAATTAATGCGTACGTTGGCATACCAGGGCTTTTAAACCCAAAAACACCACTGGATTGTTTAGGAGCAAAACCCTTCCCAAAATATATTTTAGCTTTTTTAGGGGGGGCCAAGCATAAAAAAATGAAACTTTTAAAGCAAACCAACATAATGAGAGATGCGCTAATTCAAAAAAATGCAAAATTAACCGTTACAAACTGGGAATTTCAAAAAGAGCTGTTTGTTGAAATAATATGTAAAGAATTTCCATTTTTAAACAATTTTAGAAACCCCTTTAAAAATCGCTCTAGTATTTTTTGCACAATTTCTCCAGTAACTCTGTTTGTCGCAAAACAAGATTTTCAAGATTTGTAAGGCGTCTGGAAACGCCTTTTTTTACAATTTTTCCACCAAAACGGTCAAAAACCATTTTTCTATCGCCATAAATAATGTCTTTTAAAACTTCTTCATTCACCCAAAAACAGGTATTGGTGCCGTATGTGTCTTTGTGCTTTCCTAGCAATTTTTCACAAGTAATTATATTATTTTTTATAAGCTTTGAAACGTTTAAACGTGTTGTCACCTCTTTTAAAGAGGCCATATGGGCCAAGTCAGAGAAACTGCAAATAATAACTTTTTTTTCATCAATTTCTATGTAGTAATCATAAATGCCGCGAAGTAAACACCAAATTATTTTCTTTTGTGAAAAAGTAAATTTATGCGAATCGAATAAATCTTCTTTAAAAAAAAGATTTCCAACAACAGGTTTATCAAATTTGTCTCTCATATTAAAATTTTAATGCATAAATCAGGAAAAATCACTATGGAAAGTTTTAAAATTTGTTTAAAGTTTGCAGAAAATGTCTGTGAAACAGGGTACCCTAAAGATCATGAAAAATTTGTTAATGATTTGAAAAAAGTTTTAAAAAATTCTTGGCCTGGGTCTCGTTTTTTAACGCGTTCAGGAATTGTTCAACTTACGGGCAATGAAACTGTAGATCAATTAAATTTCAAACTTGACCAAATTATTGGCAATATAAACACGTTTAAACAATTTGAAAAAGAAGTTTTGTTTCTAGGAATTTCTTTGGAAAAATTTTTGTATTCCCCGCCAATTGATTTCAAATCAGGAGGAATCGAATTGATTTCAAATCAGGAGGAATCGAACCCCCGTCCTCAGCCCCAAAGACTAAGATAATGCCACTATACTATAATTTGAAATCGCTCATTTTATAAGCATTAGATGAGCAAGTAAAATCCTGGTTTACTTCAGCGTCAAACATACAATTCAAGCTTTTTCAATTAAGAAATTTTAACTTGGTTTCAATATAACATTTTTTTGAAGAAAAAAGAAATAAAAAAATATTGGGACGCTTGGGGGAGTCGAACCCCCTTCTGACGGCTTTTTTTAGAAGCCCTGTCTTGCCAAAATAAACGAAAGCGTCATGTATGGTGTTTTTTCATTAATAATTGTATTATTGTTTCAAAAGAAAAACAACTTTAAACGTTGGAAAAACCCGAAAAAATGGACCAACTGCCAAAAAAAGGCAAACATTCGTAAAAATTATCTCTAATTGTTGTTGAAAAACCAGCTAAATAGCTAGGTATCATCTCGCCACCTTCATAAACACAACAAATACTTTTTGTTGTAATGTTGTGGGCAAAATCACATAAATAACGCGTTGTAATTGCTTCATCCCAAGATGGGTACGTTGTAAAAGTTACTTCAGCTTGTCCTTCATAAATTTGTTGCTCAAAAAAATTTTTGCAAGGAGCTTGAATAAGAGGTGATAAATTTTGGTTTGAAAGATAAAAAAAAGGCAGCATTGTAAGGCTAACGCCGCCCACTAAGTAAATACAACCTTTTAACAGTTTTAAACAAGCTCGCCGTTCATTTGCTCGAGCGGCTTCTTGCTCAAGTAAAAAATCTCTGGCGTTGTTTTCCATTGCACAACAAGTTGTTAAAAAACTTAGAGAAATTATTAGAAAAATTTTTTTAATCACAATTTTTTCCTTTGCGCAACAATTTTTTGATAAAGACGTTTTTCCATGTTGTCCCACCATACAGACATTTCGTTATTTTTTGGGATTGTTTGAGCTTTCAAAATTTTACCGTTTTCGTTTTGAGCTGCTAAAGAACTTTCAATATTTTCACAAACTGGCTCTTCTGGCTCTATTAATTTTATCGTGTCTGCAATCAATTTTAAACAATCTTTAACGGTATTGCTTAAAGATTTGTTTTGTTTTGTGGAAAAATCTTTAAAAAAATTATAAAGATCGTCGTTTAAGTAAACTTTAATGCTTTTTAGAGCCATTTTTTTTATATTTCCTTAATGAATTTGATGGCATCTGTTAAAGTTCGAGCAATGCCATATTTAACTTTATTTTGTTGGCACCAGTTCATAAATATTTTTTGGTTTTTAGAAAGCTTGCCAGTGCCCGTTTTAAGCTCCAAGGCGGCACATTTTCCATTTCCTAAGAATATGAAGTCTGCTACCCCTGGAAGCTTCCCTAAAGCTTTTAATTTAGCGCCAAACACAAACTGTTTTGCATTTGAAACTTCGTTTGCCACATGAAACCAAACATACGGCAAACGATTTTCTAAAGTCTCTTGAGTCAAATAGGTTCTTAACGCATAAGCCAAAGAATCTTCTTCTTTCAAAGGTTTTGAGGATTTGAAAATTGACCCTTCTAAGAGATATGATTGTAAGTCAAAATTGTTTGTCATTGTAGATTATTTTATCCACTCAAACATACAACATATTCGTGAATTTCTGTAAGTTTGGAAAAATCGCTATTTTTAGATTCAGTCTTATAAACTTTGGATTGAATATATAATAACTGTGTATTTTCTAAATAAATATATTCATCACTTAGCATTTTTAAAACAATTTTAGTATCTTCATCAAATTGATTCAAAAGTTCTTTAAGCTGTTTAACGTTCACATCAAATCTCCCCTAATGGTATTTAAAATGTCTTCAACTTTTTTATCATCTTCATCATTTAAATCCATACCGTCTTCTTCGCACCAAAGGTTATCTAAAATTTTTTCCCGTTCCATATCTTCCAAAAGCAATTCAGTTAACCATATAATTTTTTTTAAAGTTATTAAAACTAGTTTGATAAAATCATCGTTTTGTTCTTTGCTGGAAAGCACTAAAGCAACCATTTTTTGAATAAGCTTTAACGTTTCAGAATTACTCATTTGCAAAAGGTTGACTTTTTCTTCAGAGGTAAAACATTTTTCATTTAAAAACTCTTTCATTTTGCGCAAATTTCTTTCACAAAAACGGCACCATTGTTTATTTATATATTTTTGTTGCATTATTTTTCCTCATAAAGCGTTTCATTTCGTTCTAAATCCTCAATGCAAAGATCAAGAAGCCAAATAGCTAGTTTTAATTTTTTAGAAATAGTTTCTGAAAAATTAGAACTATCCTTGTCGGAAAGTACAGGCTCTAATGTTGCCTTAGTAAACTTTAATGTTTCCACTAAGTTGATAATTTCAACAAAAGGAAAAAAGTCTCTCAAACTTTCTGCTAATTTGTCTGTTAAAATAATTTCTGGCTGTTTTTGCTTGTTTTTGCGTTCTAAATCCTTAATGCGAAGATCAAGATGGCAAATAGTTTTCTTTAATTTTTTAGAAATAGTTTCTGAAAAATTAGAACTATCCTTGTCGGAAAGTACAGACTCTAATGTTTTTTTAGTAAACTTTAATGTTTCTAATAGGTCTAAACCTAAAATTTCTGTGTATTCCTCAAACGTAAAAAAATTTTTACTGTCATCTTTAAATTTTTTTATATAAATTGTTTCATTTCGTTCAAAATCCTCAATCAATCGCCAAACAAGAGAAAGAGCTTGTTCTAGTTTTCTATGGGCAATTTCTGAAAAATTAGAATTGTCTTTGTTAGAAAGCACGTTTTCTAAGTTTTTCATAATAAATATTAATTTATCATAATTATCAAAATAGAATATCTTATTGTGTTCTTCAAACGTAAACCCATCCAAATATATTTCTGTTGTTTCATCCATTTTTAATCCGCCTCCTTAACACGGTGTGCTTCAGTATCAACAGTTTCAGCTTCTACATCGATAATTTCGGAATCAACGGACAAATCTATCAAATCGTCAGCTAACGTGTCTGTTGAGTTGGTTTTTGGTTGTTTTTGCGTAATTTCGCCTGTTTCTGTGATAACAAGCGATTCATCATCTGGGTCAGGCAGTTCTGGCAAAGAAGGACTTTTAGGCAATGTCTTATAAAGTTTTCGAATGGCTTTGCCAAGCGCCATGCTGTCAAAACCATTTGTCCAAAAAATTTTAGTTTTAGATGGTGATTTTTCTTGAGCTTCTAAAGCTTCCTCAAGTGACAAAATTGCAAATTTGTAAGTTCCATCTTTGAAAGTTAAATCTGCATAATACAACGCTGCCCCCCCTTTTTTTGAAAAAGTTGGTATGTGGTGCAAAAATTCGTCTTTTCCATATTGCACTTGAAATTTATGTTCTTCAATTTCGTTTTGATAAACAATTCGCGTATTGATTTTAGCAATTGAAGGTTGACGATATAAAAGCTCAACCATGCCTTGGTAGCCAATCTGAAAATTAAGTTCTCCCTTGTAGGGAACAACATAAGCATAGCCAAAAACGCTTGAAATCTTTAAACCATATTGAGCTGATTGGATAAGGCAATTTAAAATTGATTGAGGCGAACACTCTAAAATTCTTTTATTAATTCGGCACTCATTAAATAAAAATGAAATTACCGTTTCTGGGGTGATAAAATTTTTATAGGGTTCTAATTTTTCCAACCATTCATGTCTTTTTGAACCGTTTTGGTCTAAATATTGTTTGTTTAGACTTATGAGATTAGCATTCATCATTGTTTCCTTTCGCTACTCTAAAAGTGCGGCTTTGAGTTGTTTTTATAAAATTTTCATACAAATCTGGATGGTCAGATTTAAATTTTTTTGAGTCAAAAGTTTTTCTAGACGTATTTTTGTAAGTAATTAAAATTTGACCAATAGTATCAATTAAAATTTCTTTTGACGAGATAAATTCAGCTAATATGGCTTTTTTTTCATCAACTAAAACGGATATTTCTTTCTCTTTTTCAATTAGGTTTAATAATTCCGTGTAGACACTCAAAATCTCAGGAGAAGCTATTGCAGATGAATTGCCGTCCACTTGCAGACGGCTATTGTAACGCAACGTCTCTTGAGCACTTAATGCGGCAGGTGGGGTTTTTTTAAGAACACAATTTTCCCAAAAGTTTTTAGCAATCTTTACAATGCTTTGCTCAAGCTTTTCATGACGGTTGTATCTGTAAATATGTATTTCAGGGTGTGAAAAATGGGAAATACCCACAATAATATCAACGTAAGGAGCATTATAAATTAACGCGTAAAACGCGCATTGTAATTTATAGGCATCGGGGATTTCATCAGTTCCTGGAGTGCCCCATTCCTTAAAATAGTTATTTGAGCAGGTTGTTTTGACTTCAAGAATACCGCCATCCTCAATAAGGCCATCAACACGGGCAACCATGTAATCATAAGAAGGGTGACGTTTAATAGGGGCATCTTTAACGTTTTTTCCAGTTCTTTGCGTGTATTTTCGGATTAGCCAAGGTTCAAGCTCAGAACCTATTTCTGCAGGTATATTTTCTTCTTCCTCCACATCTTCGTCAATTAGCGTAATTTTGTCCAAATAAATATCTCGAGGACCCTTATATTTTGATTTACCACAAATGGGGCCAATGTCGCTGCCCCCAATCATGTTTTTTCGTTCTTTTTTTTCTTCAAACGTCAGTGCCATCTGATTTTTCCTCTATTACTGGCTGATTTGCGTAAATAATTAGTCCTTCATCTGTAATTTCATATTTTACAGCATGGGTAGTAGTTTTTTGATCGGTTATTTCTGACTGCGGAATCAATAAAAATGATGCGTTAATAATCATAAAAGAACCATAAGGTCTAGAATATACTTTTTGACCTAAATATTCTTTTCCAGCTTCAGATTTGCACAAAAGCCATTTCCATAAATCTTTATCATCAAAAAATATTGAAACTGCATCGTTTTCTGAAATGTTATATAGCTCTAATAAAGATTTGTGTATTTTTATGTTAACACTTTTTTTTCTTATTTTTTCAAAATATATACGCACAAAATGTTTATTATTATGAATTTTTTTATTTATTTGTTTGTTTCTTATCCACATGATGTAATCCTTATTGTTAAGCGCAAACTATACCAAACTATACCAAACTTTACTTGGTTTTGTCAAGATTAAAAAAACATGGACAATTTTGGAAAAAATCTTCATCATAATAGTATTGTTAATTTAAAATTTTAAAAAAATGAACAAAATTAATTTAATTTGGGAAATAATTTTAAACCAATTGGAAAAAGGATTTGTTAGTGATCCAAATGATCCAGGGGGGGCAACAAAATATGGTATTTCGGCCAGAAGTTACCCAAAGCTAGACATTGAAAATTTAACAGCCGATCAAGCTAAAGAAATTTTTATCAAAGATTTTTTTAACCCAATTTATGCGCACAAATGGTTGTCTATTAACCAAGATTTAATGGCTTTGCACTTAAGCGCTTTTGCTTTTCATGCCAGCGTTAAGCAATCTGTCAAAGCTATTCAAAAATCTTTAAATTTGTCAATTAATTCAACGTTAATTGTAGACGGCGTAATGGGGCCTAAAACCATTCAAATTATAGATTCTGTGACAGAATCTGTTTTCCATGAAAAAAACATAATGGCAAAAACAGAAGGTTTTATTCAATCATACTACACTTCTTGCGCAAATTTTAAGGACTACGCAAAAGGTTGGTTAAATCGTTTGGCCCAAATCAATAAAAGCTTTTAAGATTTTTTATTTTCTTTAATCAACGCAATTGCGCTAATCAACGCGCCAATGAAAAGTAAATTGTTCCAAGATGGGCTTAGCACACCATCTGCCCAAACATCTTGGAACAAAGCTAAGCATATGATGAGTAAAGCTATGCTTAAAAAAACAAGTTTTGCCAAACTTAACATAATATTAATTCCTTGAATAAAAATTTCTTAATTAAAATTGTAACATAATTTCAAAAAAATTATGTGTATTTCTTAAATTTGCTAGGTTCAGCAGATTTTTTAATAAAATCTTCTAACTTGCGCACTTGGTCAGCTAAGAGTTGAACATCTTTTTTTAAAGTGTCTCTTTCTTTTTCAAGCGTTAATACTTTTTCAGATTTAGCAACGTCAATTTCTGTACTTTTTTTCAAAGAATCTTCAAGGAAATTAAGCCTTGGTTCAATTTCAGAAAGTATTAAAAGTTCTCTTCGCGTTCCAAGAATATTTGTAATTAAACTTGCATCTTCTATTGACAGCTGCCCGTCAAACATAGCTTGCAAAACTTCGTCGTAAGCTTTAATCAAATCTGACAACGATTCAATTTTTTGGGAAAAATTAACTTTTACATAATTTCGTGGTTTTGGGTCTGGAAACAATTTTTTGATGCAAGTGTTAATTGCTTCTTTGTCTCCTTTTTCAACATAGCTTTTAAAAACATCAAAAGCTTTGTTTAGCGTTTCCTCGCCCATAGCGTCAGTAAATTTGCAAATAGAAAAACGATCTTTTGAAGGCGATGGGGGGGCAATTTTTTTTTTTTCAGGAATCAAAATATCTGCGGATGATTGACCTAAGTCATCAAGCTTTTTTTTAATTTTGTCTTTTTTTCTTTGATTGATTGTCATATGGATAAATCATCAATAATTTTTCTGATTTTTTGAGGGTGCGACGTAATAATATGTGCGCACGTTATTAAATTAAGCTTTTCAACAGTTTCTACAGGCAATGTTTCATTTTTATCTAAGAAGTTAATAGCTATAATTTTTTGAATTAATTGGGATTGGGTTCTAAAAAAGGGTTGCTGCGAATTTGTGTTTAACCCCTGCTCAATATTTACGTTAAAATTTTTGATTAAAAGAATATCGCAAAGATCAAAATTTGTAAAAACAGACCAGTCTGGGTAATTATTGACAATGATTTTCAAAGCTTCTTTCAAAGCTTCTTCTTTTACAAAAACTTTTTCTTTTTTTTCTTTAGAACCTAAGGCAAAATACATGTGAATAACCTAATTTTAACTATCAGTATCTTACAATAATACCTAAAAAAAGAGTGTAAAAACAATGATTTCAAACAAAGCTAAAGCTTTAGACATAGCTACAAGCCTTTTTTTAAGTGAAAAATGCCCTTTCCCAGGGGATGAAGGCACTTATAGTGAAAAATTTTTAAAAGAAGTGCGGTGGCATAAACGCACTTTTGAAGAATTTTTAGAACTTGCCAAAGGACTTGAAAATTTTTTAAACGAATCTATCAAAGATGATAAATTAGCTTAAAAAGGTATTTCGTCATTTAACATGTCGTCACTTGCAACTGTTTGGGCACGTGACATTGTTGTTGTTGGAAAGCTTAACTCTTGAGAATTGTTGTCCGTCAAATTGTTTGTGGTTGCGCGACTGTCTAACAATGTAAGCTCTCCCTTAAAACGGGACAATAAAATTTCAGTTGTATACCGTTCTTGGCCTGATTGGTCCGTCCATTTGCGTGTTTGCAGCTGTCCTTCTAAATAAACTTTTGACCCTTTTTTTAAATAAAGTTCGGCAATTTCAGCCAACTTTTCATTCATAATAATAACGCGATGCCATTCTGTGCGTTCTTTACGTTCGCCCGTTGCTTTATCTTTCCATGATTCGCTGGTAGCTACGGAAAAATTAACAAATTTTGTGCCTTCGTCCTTAGTAAAATGCACTTCTGGGTCTTTGCCAAGGTTTCCAACCAAAATAACTTTGTTTATAGATGCTGCCATTTTTTCAATCCTTCTTTTAAATTGTTTATCATTCTTCGTCAGCTGGAAAAAAATTTTTAATAACTTCTTTTTGCTCTTTGTCCAAAAAATTATTCATAATCTCAACGTTTTTGTCAGTAATTGACTCTGCGCGTTTAAGTTCTTCTTTTAATAAATTAATAGAACTTAATAAACCTGATAAGCAAAAGTAAAGAATAACTAAAGAAACTATGTTAAGAAAAATTTTGGCGCTCATTTTTTAATCAATCCTTATAAACATGGCTAAAACCCTTATTATTTTAGCGTGTTAAACATCTTTTTGACATACTTATCCCCAGAATTTGTGGATAACTTTATTTATTTGGGGCAAAAACAAAACGGACAATATAACTTTCTAAAAAATCACCGCTTGATGATTGGTGTCTTTCCATAAGTCGATTTAAAACTGGTTCATACTCCATATGTAAACTTGCTCGTTCAACTTCAAAACCTAATTTGTTTTCAGCTCGCCATCCGTCTAAAAATTTATCTTCCAAAGACGGAACAACAACTTTTCTATGATGTTTCAAAACTTGAGCTAAGAAAGTATTTTGATAAACTAAAGTTCCTTTGGGAATAATAATATCAAAAGGTTCTAGCATTAAAAAAACATCATAATCAGTTTTTACATGGTAAACATGCCGTTCTAACGTGGCATCGTCAAAAATAGTTCTAGAATAGCGTACAATGCTTTCTTTACTACGTGCGGGCGACATTGGCGACTCTACGGGGGATGGGCGCAATGATTTTAAAGCGGTTTTTAACTCAGATTCAGTTGTGCCATAAACGGCCGTTCCTACCAAAAATATTGCTAATAATTTTTTCATTTGTTTTTTCCTTTTTTCACTCATCTGCATATTTATTGTTATCTTTGTCCCAAAGAATGTATTTTTGTGAAAAAAAATCTTCCATTCTGTTTAATATTGTTTCTTTTTTTAAAGAATGTACATATTTCAAATTTTGAGAAAACGTATCTTCAAAAACATTTGGAGATGAGAAAAACTCGTGTATTTTTGATAAAAGCAATTTGTTGCTTGCGGTTTTGTAAGTTTTCCTTCTAATAGTAAAAAATGAGCACCCAAGAATTCTTGCTAAATCATTTTCTGAAATTTCTAAGAATAAACAAATTTTTTTTACGTCTTCAATTGTTATATTATTTTTGTATACTGGTTCGAAAAAAAATCTTAAACAATTGTTTTTAGACAACAAAGGAAGTTGGTAAAAAACATTATCTGTTTTGGAAAA
>Ga0181344_1000045_pt1 | contig 55041 bp, 47 predicted proteins | sample Su13VDMLBDD_FD_130098 | JGI IMG/M metagenome (GOLD analysis project Ga0181344, IMG submission 130098) | Freshwater viral communities from Lake Michigan, USA - Su13.VD.MLB.D.D | ecosystem: Environmental > Aquatic > Freshwater > Lake | place: USA: Michigan | collected 2013-07-15
CGACCGCGCCACCAAGGAGCCCTTGGACGAAAAACGCGTCCAGGCGGTGGTGGCCGAGTGCCTGGCCCGCGGCGTGATCATCGGCGCCACCAACCGCAGCTTGCCGGGGCTGAACAACACCCTGTGCCTGTCGCCCGCCCTGATCGCCACGGAAAACGACATCGACGCCATCACCGACGCCATCGACGGCGCGCTGGCAAAGGTGATGGGCTAGAACAAGGGGGGGTGCGGGACCATTCCGCGCCCCTGACGCAGGCCGCGCTCTGGAAGCATCACGGCATGCCTCGTCCCTGGTGATCTCGCGGTTCCGTCGACCACCGCATCATCGCGGCGCGGGCTTTCCCCTTGCCCTCCACTCCTGCAAGCGTCCGGGCAGAAACGGGGCACGCGGCCCAGGATTTCCAGCCCGCGCAGGCGGGCGCAGCACCTGCCGCCAGAACAGCTTGTGGAAATCCCGGTCGGTGCTCATGCCGAAAAAATCCGCCAGCGGCTCCTCGCGGGGGGCAAAGACGGTAAAGGGCGCGGCGAGGACCAAGGGGATCATGCCGCCCCGAAGCAAGGCCGCCCCGAAAGAAGGCCGCCGTCGCCCCCGGCTTGCAAGGCCACGGAAACATCCGAAAAGCTATGCCAGTCGCCCGCCTCGCCCGGGCGGCAGACCGTGAGCCTGGGCCAAGGGTCGCCATGCGCGCCGTCCTGCCTTGGAAACGCATGGCGGGCCGGATGGTCCTCCAGCGGCCCCTGTTCCGCCAGACAGGCCGGGGCGCAGACCGGCAGGACAACCTCGGGCGCAAGATGTCATGATTGGCAACGCAAGTCGTCCTCGGCGATGATGCGGGTGGCGATGTCGGCGGCGGGCGGAGCCTCGCCCGGCATTCCCTGGACCCGCCCGGACCCGCATCTTCCCGCGAGAGATGGACCGCCACAACACCGGCCGGGCGATCGCGTCGCGGGCTCCGCGCGGGACTGCAAGGACGCGGGCTTGGACGGGGTCCAGATCCTGACCGGCGGGCACCTGATGGGTCAGTTCCTGTCGCCGCGCACCAACCCCCGCACCGACAGTTTTTGGTGGTTCGGTGACGATCCGCGCCTGCTTCGTGACGATGGCGCACAAGCGATCCGCCCCGCCGCGGGCTGTGATTTCGTGATGCGCAAGCGCCAGGCCCTCGTCCTCGGTGTCGCAGACCTGGAAGGTGGCAACGGGGCCAAGGATTTCCTCGGTCACGACAGGGTTGCCGGCGGTGACGCCACCGATCAGGAAAGGGTTGGTAAAAGCTGCCCCCATGGTCGAATCCCGCGCCGCCGGACGGGATCGCCGAAGCCGCCAGCCGCGGTGTGCACCAGGCCGCCGCCATCCTTTTCGGCGAATTCGAGAGGAAGCGGATCTGCTCAGCCGTCACCGCCTGCGCCATGGGGCGAGACGAACTGACCGCTTCCAACCGGGCCAGTGTCAGGGTGGCGTGTCGGGGTGGCGCGGCCCAGACCGTTCAGGCAGGCATTGGCGGCCAGCGCGCCCGCCGCTTCAGCGCCATCCGCGCCCGGGATGCGCAGCCCGTCGCCTGTCAGGTAAAGGCCCGTCCCGGCGCCTGGCCCATCGGATTTGTGACCGGCGGCCATTGCGCCCAGGCGTCGGATCATGCCTGACCCCGTGTCGCCGCCGCCGGACGGGCCAGCGCCCGCAGCACGCCTTCGTTCTCCGGCTCCAGGCTGCGGACCCTCGGGCCGGGCGCATCCGGGGCGCGCTTCTCTGCTGCTGGCCGATGACGCCTACCGGCAGAAAGCCCCCGTCCCATGAAGCCGGTATTCCAACCGGATCGCGCCGAGCCGGGGGGCGCGGCCCGCGCAATCGGCCAGCACGCGTTGCGGCAGCCACTTGCCCCCGCGCGCCTGCAAGCGCGGCCACACTCACCCCTTCGCCTTGACCTTTTCCCGGGCGGTATGCCTGCGGTTCCACGTCTTGTGATGCCGTATCGCGGCAGCGGGACGAAGATCGTGCCGCCAGCCCGGCACCGAGGCGCCGAACGGAAATGCCCGCAAGCGGTTGGCGCTCTGTGGACCCGGACATCGGCGCGGCGAATTCCTTGCCGTGTCCGATCCCATGGCCGCAGGGGCGTTCGGCCCTGCCGTTATCCGGGACGCCGGGACGATCCCCCGTTGTCAGCAGTAGCGTTCCACGAATGCCACCTGGTGATCGCCGTAGCGGTCGCCATGGGCGAAGCCCGCGGGAAGGATGCGCTCGATCTCGGCAATGTCGGCGGCGCTTGGATCCGCGCCTTGCCAGTCGCGCAGGTGATCCGCCGTCCGCGTGCCCGGGATCGGAATGACATGGTCGCCCTGCGCCAGAACCCAGGCCAGCGCCGCGCCGGGAACCGTCCAGCCCCGCGCGGCGCAGAAATCGCGGAAGGGCGCGACGGCGGCCAGGTTGGCCGAGAAGTTCGGCTCGGTGAAGCGCGGATTGGTGTCGCGGAAGTCGATGCCCGCGCGAAAGTCGCGCCTGAGCGCCGCGCGCCCGAACATGCCCCGACCCAGCGGCGAAAAGGCCACAAAGGCCACGCCGAGGTCGCGGCAGGCCTGGATCAGGCCAAGCTGGGGCAGCCGCGTCCACAGCGAAAACTCGTTCTGCACCGCCGTCACCGGATGTTCGGCATGGGCACGGCGCAGGGTCGACGGCGCGATCTCGGACAGGCCGTATCCGCCGATCTTGCCTTCCTGCACCAGCCGTCCCATCGTCCCAGCCAGATCCTCGACGGGAATGTCGGGCTGGCGGCGGTGGATATAGTACAGATCCACGTGATCGCGCTTCAGCCGCCGCAGCGAGTCTTCGAGGCATTGGCGGATATAGGGTTCGTCATTGCGCACGCTGCGCGGCGGGCCGTCGACGATGCCGCATTTCGTGGCCAGGTGGATGTCCCGCCGGCCGCCCCATCGGCCGATGACCTGTTCCGACACGCCCATGCCATAGATGTTTGCCGTGTCGACATGGCTGATGCCCGCATCCGCCGCCGCATCCAGGCAGGCCAGCGAGGTCGCCTCGTCCGTGGGGCCGAACATGCCGCCAAAGCTCATCGCGCCGAAACCGATGGCGCCGACACCCCGGTCGCCTAGCCGTCTTTGTTCCACCCGTGCCTCCGTCGTGCCGCGCCGCGCCGCGCCGCGCCGCGCCGCGCCGCGCCGCGCGCAAGGAAGCGCACCCGGTCCCACCCGTCAAGGGACGGCCTGCCCGTTTTGCGCACGCCGGCTCACACGCCGCGCTTGTTGCCCCAGATCAGCACATGAAGCTGCGGCAGGATCCGGGGCGCGAACCAGCCGTCGGCCATGGCCGTTTCGGTCAGCCAGCCCAACCGGTCGGCCAGCGACTGCGGATCGACGGGCGTTTCGGGGTCCACCTGCGGGTTGCCGGGTTGCAGGTAAAGCGGCAGGCCCGGATGACGGGCATGGGCGGCCCTGGCCCAGTCGTAATCGGCGCGGTCGAACACGACGATCTTCATCGCCGTCCCCCCGGCGGGCGGACCGGCCGCAACGCAGGCCGCGAAGCTGTCCCAGTCCATGCGCTCGCCGCTGGACGGCGGCTTGGGCGACAGGACCAGGGTGTCCAGCGACCCAAACCAGCCCCGCGGGATCGAGCCCTGGGTTTCGCAGGCGAAGCGATAGCCCACGGACCGACCGCGCGCGATCACCGGTCCGAAGTCCTGGATCGCCGGGTTGCCGCCGCTGATCGATACGGTCAGGGGACGGTGGCCTGACAGGCGAAGCACCTCGGCCCAGACCGCTTCGGCGCTCATGGGCGCCCAACTGCGGCGATACCGGCTTTCGACCGCGTGCAGGCTATCGCACCAGCTGCACCGGTAATCGCAGCCGCCCGCGCGGATGAAGACGGTGGGCTGGCCGATCAGCGCCCCCTCGCCCTGGATGGTGGGTCCGAAAATCTCGGCGATGCGCAGGGTCATGGGCGGTATTCGGCCCAGGTCTTGGGCGTCTCGCTGACCGCGACGGCGCTGGTTTCGGGCCAGCGCGCCCGGCACCAGTCATAGAAATGCCGGGCCATGTTCTCGGCGGTCGAGGGAACCCCCAGCACCTCGTCCAGGTGCCGGTGGTCGAAGGTGCCGTCGATATAGGCCTTGAGCGGCGCCAGATCGTGGTAATCGCGGACAAAGCCGTCGCGGTTCAGCGTTTCTGCCGCCAGCTCGACCACGACGACGTAGTTGTGGCCGTGCAGCCGCGCGCATTGGTGATCGGGCGGCAGATGGGCCAGCCGATGCGAGGCGGAAAAGTGGAATTCCTTGCGGATGCGGAACATCAGCGGCCCTTCCGGCTTGCGACCGCGGCCAGCCAATAACCGGGATCGGCATAGGCGGTGGGATCCGCGACATCGGCAAGGTGGAAAGCCTCGCGCCGCTCGACGCAGGTTCCGCAGCGGCCGCAATGGATGTCCCCGCCCTTGTAGCAGGACCAGGTTTCCGCGAAGGGCGTGCCGTGAAGGGCACCCTCGCGCACGATGCAGGCCTTGGTGCGATGGACAAAGGGCACATGCAGCCGCACATCGGCATGGCCGTCCAGCGCCGCCCGCTGCATGGCCGCAAAGGCCTGCGTGAAGGCGGGGCGGCAATCGGGATAGATGAAGTGATCGCCGCCATGGACCGCCGTGGCGACCGCCTCGTCGCCCTGGGCGGCGGCGATGCCGAAGCCGATGGCCAGCATGATCGCATTGCGGTTCGGCACCACGGTGATGCGCATCGTGTCCTCGGCGTAATGGCCGTCGGGCACGGCGATGTCGTCCGTCAGCGCGGACCCGGCCAAGGCCGCGCCGATCGGCCGCAGGTCCATCAGGTGATGGGGCACGTCCAGGCGGCGCGCCGCGGCGGCCGCGAAGTCCAGTTCCTTGCGGTGGCGCTGGCCGTAGTCAAACGAGACAAGCCGTGAAAGCCGGCCTTGGCCGGCGACGATATGGGCAAGCGACACGGAGTCCAGTCCGCCCGAGCAGATGACAAGCGTTTTCATGTTGGGCCCTTGTTTTGGTGTCCGGGTAGGCTGCGACCGGATGACCGGGCATCTATCGGCAGAATGCGGCTTGTGCAACCGGCCTGCGGTCCCGGCGCCGAGGCCCGGCCGGCGGTCTCAGCCGCGTCCCGCCGGATGCGCGGCCTTTCCGGGGTTGCCCTGGCGATAGCCCGGCCGGTCCCCTACCCCCAAGGTCATCCCCCGGCGGAAGCCGCGTCCGGTCAGCCGTTCAGGGATACGGACCAGTGCCGCCCTCGCCTTGGCCCGGCGCCCAAGCACCCATGCGCCCATGCGCAGAAAGGCCGCCATCGTGCAGCCGCCGGGGAACAGGGCAGCAGCTTCAGCGCCAGGGCCTTGGCGGATGATGAAATCGTTCCGGTCGAACGGGCCGCTCCGTTGGCGCAATTCGCGGTCCGGTCCGTCGGTGCGCGCGTCGATGGAGGCCAGAGGGGGCACCATCGGCGGCCCGGACCGGCTTCGCGCGGCCCGACGGGACGCGCAAAGCAGGCTGCCGCCGGACAGGAAATGCCGCCGGCACCGCACAGATCCGTTCTCCGAGGGGTCAACGCCGACAAGCAGCCGGTCGAACAGGGGCGGGCTGCCCGCGTCGGCCGCGCGCCGCCAGCCGGTGGTCCCGTCCTTGCCCGACAAGGCGATGGACCGGCCCGCACAGGCGGGGATCAACGCGGGACGGGCATCTTCGCTCCGCGCGAAAGGCCGGTCCAGCGGGGACATCACCGCGCAGGCAGGGGCCGGGGATGATCGCCCTTGTCGTCCGTCAGTGTCGAAAGGTCAACGCAGATGCCGGCGGGCGTCATCGGCATAGGCGAAGCCGGGGTCAAGGGCGAGAGCCTGTTGCAGCAGGGACCGCGCTTCCGAGGCCTTGCCCTGTTCCAGTCTCACCAGGCCCAGGCGATAGGCCGGCAGGGCAGCCTCCGGTGCGTCGGTCCGCATCGCCTCGAAGGTGCGGGCGGCCCCGTCCAGCCGTCCCGCCTTGAGCTGCGCCCAACCCAGGGTGTCGCGCAGCGTCGGCACGTCCGGGGCCAATGCCACGGCACGTTCGGCCAGGGAAACGGCCTCGTCCGGGGCGGTTTCCGTCAGCAGATGGGCCAGGTTGTTGAGCGCCAGCCAGTTCCGGGGGTCGTCCGCCAGCACCTCGCGGTAAAGGGCCGCCGCCTCAGCGCGCTCATCGGTCCGTTCCAGAAGCGAGGCCAGGCGGATCCGGTCATCGGGCGTCGCCCCGGGCAGACCGGCTGCGGCGCGCGCATGGCCAAGTGCCGCGGCATCCTGCCCGAGCCGCGCGGCGGCAAGACTGGCCGCGCGCAAAAGCGCGGGATCCTGGGGGGCGGCGGACAGACCCTGGGCAAAGGCCGCAAGGGCGCGATCATACCGGCCCATCGCCCCCAGCACCCGGCCCTGTTCCAGCAACAGCGCCGGATCGTCGGGAAAACGCGTGGCGGCCTTTTCCAGCACCGCCTCCGCCTCGGCCAGGTTCTGTTCGGCCACGGCCAGGCGGGCGCGGGCCAGAACGGGACGGACATTCTCGGACCGGGCGATCAGCCGGTCGAACAGGGCCTTGCCCTGGTCCAGCTTGTCCAGCCCGACCTTTGCGCGGGCAAGATAGTCCAGCGCCAGCGACGGCGCGTCGGCGGGCCGGGCGAGATCCTCCAGAAGGGCCTCGGTGCGCGCCGGATTGCCCGCGAGCAGATGCAGGCGCGCCGCCTGCAACCTGGGATAAATGCGGGCGGCGTCGGTCGCCGACAGGGCCTGTTCATAGTGGCGGATCGCCCCGTCCCGGTCGCCGCGGCTTTCCAGAAAGGCCGCCATCCGTTCCTGGGCGCGCCAGTTCGCCGGATCCACACCGACCGCGGCCTGCCAGGCGGCCCCGGCCTCGTCGCGCCGGCCAAGCGACAGCAGCAGGTCGCCCTTGATCACAAGCGGAGCCGCATTCGCCTTGTAAAGGCGGGCCGCACGGTCCATCGCCTCGACCGCCTGCTCGCGCCGGTCCAGGTTGGCCAGCGCCATGCCCAGCAGGTACCAGCCCTCCGGCGCCTCGGGCGCCGATTGCGTCAGGCCGCGCGAAAGCCGTTCGGCAGCCGCGAAATCGTTGGCCATGAAGGACCTCAGCGCCGTTCGGAAATCGCGCTCTCCGGCCGGACCCAGGGCGGGGCTGGCATGGGGCAGAACCGGGCCATCGGGCGCGGCGTCCGATCGCGGCGCGGCGAGATCCCCAAGGTCAAGCGTGCGCGAGAAGGCGGGCGAAACAAGGGACAATCCCAGCAAAAGGGCGGCAGACCCGCGAATCCAGAAGCGACGGCGCATTTCCAGGCCACTCCTTTCGGCTGAAATCATGGTAGAGGGGCGGGGCTTGGCTTGTCAATATTGATGGAGATAATGGCAGGCCAAGAAAGCCTGCTTCCCCGATCGGTTGTGATTCAAGGAAGCGTTGCAATCACAACAACATAGATAATATGACAGTGCATGACAGTTAACATTGTGATAATGTATTCGTGATCGCGATTCCTTGGATGTCCGGTATGCGTTTTTTTATGTTTGTGAAAAGCGATAATGCTTGCGGCATATAGATGCGCTTATTAGCGGCAAGACCCTCGGGGACGCGAGATATGGGCAGGCGAAGCCTGTGATCGACGACAGAAACCGCGTTTCAGGAGAATGCCAATGTCTCTCAAACTTGCGGCCCTGAGCTTTGCAGCACTTGGGTTCCTTGCAGGCGGGGCGCTTGCCGACAGCATCTCGCCCGACAGCTTTTCGGCCGACCTGGCCGTCGGGGAAAGCGTCACCATCACCAAAACGGTGACGATTTCCGCCGGCGGCCCGTCGGATGCCCTGATCGACGCTTATTTCCTGATCGACACGTCGGGATCGATGGGCGGCGTCATCAATGCGGCCAAGTCGGCCGCCGGGGACATCTTCTCGACCATCGCGACGGAATTCGGCGCCGGCGTGGCCGGCGGCGTGGGGGTCTTTTCCGAAGGGGCCGCCCTGCCCTCGGTGATCGCGCCCCCAGGCAGCGTCATCAACCAGGACGTGACCACGACCACGGCCAACGTCATCGGCGCGATCAACAACGTCACGCTGAACGTGCCGGACGGCGGCGGCGACTTCCCCGAATCGGCCAACACCGCCATCGAACTGGTGGCCGAGAACGCGTCCTGGCGGCCGGGTTCCAACCGCTTCATCTTCGCCTTTTCGGACGCCTCGTCCAAGGGCTCGCCTGATGCCGACGTGATCGCGGCGCTGGCGGCGGAAGGCATCCAGCTCGTGTCGCTTGATTTCGGCGGCGGCGCTTTCACGACCGACATGACCGAACTGGGCGCGATCACCTTTGCAAGCTCGGCCACTCCGGGCTCGATCGTAGCCGACGTGACGGCGGGCATCGTCGCGGGCTTCGCCGAATACGAGACGGTGACCGTGGGCGATCTGGACGGCGGCGATCCGTTGATCGACGTTTCGGCCATCTGCACAGGCGCGGACATCGGTTCCTGCATCGGCGATTCGGCGGTGGGGGACTATGACCGCTCGACCGATCGGACCTTCACCTTCGACGTGACCTTCACGCGCAACGCCGATGGCACGTCGGTGTTCGACACCTTTGCCCTGGTGGACGGCGGCATCGTCGCCAGCGAGGCCGACCGCTTCTCCGGCGCCGACGTGGCCCCGATTCCGCTGCCCGCGGCGGGATGGATGCTGATGGCCGGCGTCGCGGGCATGGGCACGCTAGCCCGCCGCCGCAAGTCCGCCTGACGGTCACGGCGCCCCCCCTGCCGGGTCGCCCCGCACCTGACAACACCAGACGCCTGGACAAGAGTGTCCAGGCGTTTGTGCATGGCTTCGGCGGAATGCCACCATCTCCACGCCTTGTCCGACCGGTCGGACCTGATGTTGCAGATCGGGCGCCGATCACGATCCTGGCCAGGCAGATACGCAATGCTTGCCAGGACCGATACTGGAAGTGGCAACGGCCCACGGTGGCGAGTTCACGCGAGATGCGGTTCTTAGCGGCACCGGCTGCCTTTGCGGCGACAGCGGCGCAGCACGGCGGCCCTGGCCCATTCCGCGATCAGCACCGCCCGAGCCTGGGCGGCCATGGCAGGCCGCGCATCACCGTGAACTTCGTAGCGACCTCCGTATCAGCGGCCGCTGCAAGCGACCTGAAAATGCAAGAATGATGCTGATCCGTTGTCTGCGGCGCATCTGTCTAGACCAGATCAGATGATCCTGTCAGATGCCGTCACTCACGAGTTCGGCGGCTTGCAAAGAAGCGGCGGCCGAATGAACTCTCGAGAAGTTCCCCGATCAGCCCGCGCCGGAACACCAGCACGCAGACCATGAAGACGACGCCGGTGATGATGGTGACCGGAAAGTCCGAGGTGGCGAGATAGTTCTGCAACGTCACCACCAGCCCCGCGCCCACGACGGGGCCAGCCAGCGTGCCGATGCCGCCCAGAAGGGTCATCAGGATCACCTCGCCCGACATCTGCCAGGCCACGTCGGTCAGCGTCGCGAACTGGAAGATCAGCGCCTTGACGCCGCCCGCCAGACCGGCAAGCGCAGCCGACATCACGAAGGCCCCCAGCTTGTAGCGGCTGACCGAGTAACCAAGCGAAACCGCCCTCTGCTCGTTCTCGCGGATCGACTTCAGGATCATGCCGAAGGGCGAATTGACGAAGCGCCAGATGATCAGCAGGCCGATGATGAACACCGCCAGCACGAAATAGTACATCGTCATCGTGTCGGACAGATCGAAGACGCCGAACAACGTGCCTCGCGGGACCGACTGGATGCCGTCCTCGCCTTGGGTGAAGCCCGCTTGCAGGCAAAAGAAGAAGAACATCTGCGACAAGGCCAAGGTGATCATCGCAAAGTAGATGCCCTGGCGGCGGATGGCGACGGCGCCCATCACCAGACCCAGGGCGGCGGCGCCCAGAACGCCCAACCCGATCCCGGCCTCGGGCGACCAACCCCAGACCTTGACGGCATGGGCGGTGAAATAGGCCGCCCCGCCGAAGAAGGTTGCATGGCCGAAGGACAGAAGACCCGTGTAGCCCAGAAGCAGGTTGAAGGCCGCCGCGAAAAGCCCGAAGGCCAGCAGCTTCATCAGGAAGATGGGATACAGGAACTGCGGCGCCAGCAGCAGCGCCGCGGCGATCACCGCCAGCAGCGCCAGCTGGACCGTTCCGGCCCTGGGGTGGATCGCGACGTGTTCGGCGGGAACGGGTTCGGATTTGCCCCCCGCAATTTCTCGGGCCATGTCAGGCATCCTTTCCGAAAAGGCCCGCAGGCCGGAGGATCAGGACGATCGCCATGATGACGAAGATCACGATGTTGGAGGCCTCGGGGTAGAAGACCTTGGTCAGCCCCTCGACCACACCCAGCATGTAGCCGGCGACGATCGCCCCCAGGATGGACCCCATGCCGCCGACCACGACCACGGCGAAGACGATGATGATCAGGTTCGACCCCATCAGCGGGCTGACCTGATAGACGGGCGCCGCCAGCACGCCCGCGAAGGCCGCAAGCCCGGCGCCAAGCGCATAGGTCAGGGTCAGCAGCAAGGGCACGTTGACGCCGAAGCTTTGCACCAGCACCGGATTTTCCGTGGCCGCGCGCAGGTAGGAGCCCAGCTTGGTCTTTTCGATCAGGAACCAGACGCCCAGGCAAACGATCAGCGAGGCCACGACCACCCAACCGCGATAGATCGGCAGGAACATGAAGCCCAGGTTGACCGCCCCCGTCAGCGCGGCGGGCGCCGCATAGGGCATCCCCGAGGCGCCGTAGTAATACCGGAACGTCCCCTCGATGGCGAGCGCCAGGCCGAAGGTGAACAGCAGCCCGTACAGGTGGTCCAGCTTGTAGAGCCGCGACAGCATGGTCCGTTCGATGATGGCGCCGAACAGGCCGACGATCAGCGGCGCCAGGATCAGCGCCAGCCAGTAGTTGACGCCGCCCTCGGTCAGCAGCAGCAGCGCCGTGAAGGCGCCCAGCATGTACTGCGCGCCATGGGCGAAGTTGATCACGCGCAGCAGGCCGAAGATGACCGCAAGGCCCAGCGACAGCAGCGCATAGAACGATCCGTTGATCAGGCCGACCAGCAACTGGCCCATCAGCGCGGCGACGGGAATGCCGAAGATCATGGTCATGGTTACACCCCCAATTCCCGATGCAGCAGGTCCATTCGGTTTGGCAGGTCCGACACGGGAAATTCGGCGGTCATCGTTCCATGGTCCATCAGATAGAAGCGGTCCGCGACCTTGGCGGCGAAGCGGAAGTTCTGTTCCACCAGCACCACCGTCATGCCGCGTTGTTTCAACTGCCTCAGCACGTCGCCGATGGCGTTGATGATGACCGGGGCCAGCCCTTCGGTCGGCTCGTCCAGCAAAAGGCACCGCGCCCCGGTGCGCAGGATGCGCGCCATGGCCAGCATCTGCTGCTCGCCCCCCGACAGCTTCGTGCCGGGGCTGTTGCGGCGTTCTAGCAGGTTCGGGAACAGGTCGTATATCTCGGCCACCGACATGCCGCCGTCGGCGACCTTGGGGGGCAGCATCAGATTTTCCTCGACCGACAGGGTGGCGAAGATGCCCCGTTCCTCGGGAACGAAGCCCAGGCCCGCGCGGGCGGTCTTGTGCAGGGGCACCGACATCATGTCCTGGCCCGCGAAGGTGATGCGGCCCGTGCGCTTGCGCAGGATGCCCATGATCGTGCGCAGGGTCGTCGTCTTGCCCATGCCGTTGCGGCCCAGGATGCAGATCGTCTCGCCTTCGTTGACGTGCAGATCGACGCCGTGCAGCACGTGGCTTTCGCCGTACCAGGCCTGAAGCCCGGCGGTTTCCAGAAGCGGGGCCGTCATGCTTCGGTTCCCATGTAGGCGCTGCGGACACGGGGATCCGCGGACACGGTAGCATAGTCGCCCGTCGCGATGATCTCGCCCCGTTGCAGCACGGTGACGTGGTGGCAGATGTCGGCGACCACGTTCAGGTTATGCTCGACCATCAGCACGGCGCGGGTTTGCGCGACATCGCGGATGATCTCGGCCACCATGCGCACGTCTTCCTGGCCCATGCCCGCCATCGGTTCGTCCAACAGCAGCACCTGGGGATCCAGCGCCAGCGTCGTGGCGATCTCCAGCACGCGCTTGCGGCCATAGGACAGGTCGGCGGCGCGGTGATCGCGATACGGCGTCAGGCCGAGGTCGTCGATCAACTGGTCCGCGCGCCCGTTCAGCCGGTCCAGCGACGACAAGGGCTTCCAGAACTGAACCGCCAGCCCCGCCGGACGCTGCAAGGCGACCTTGACGTTTTCGCGCACCGTCAGATGCGGAAACACGGCCGAGATCTGGAAGGACCGCACCAGCCCCATGCGCGCCACCTTGTCGGGCTTGGTCCGGGTGATGTCCTGGCCCAGCAGGGTGATGGTGCCGCGCGTGGGTTGCAGGAACTTGGTCAGCAGGTTGAAGACCGTGGTCTTGCCCGCGCCGTTCGGGCCGATCAGCGCGTGGATGCGGGCGTGTTCCACATCCAGATCGACATCGTTGACGGCGGTGAAGCCGGCGAAATCCTTGCCGAGGCCGCGGGCGGAAAGCACCACCCGCGGCTCGGTTTGCGTCATGGCAGGCGCAACGGTCATGGCTTATTGCGTGACCAGCGGGCAGCCGCTTTCGGCCGGATCCATGAAGGCTTCGCTGCCCGGAATGGTCGCAAGAACGTTGTAGTAATCCCACTCTTCGGTGATGTCGGCGGGGGCCTTCACCTCCATCAGGTAGACGTCCTTGATCAGCCGGCCGTTGGCGCCGACCTTGCCGTCCTGGGCGAAGACGTCGTTCACCGGCAATTCGTGCAGCTTGGCGGCGACGGCTTCGGTTTCATCCGTTCCGGCAGCCTCGATGGCTTTCAGATAGGAGGTGACGGCGGAATAGGTGCCCGCATGGACCATGTTCGGCATGGACCCCGTGCGTTCCAGGAAGCGGCGGCCGAATTCCTCGCTTTCCGGATTGCGCTTCCAGTAGAAGCTCTCGGTCAGGTTCAGACCCTGTGCCGCTTCAGCGCCCAGGCCATGCACGTCGGCCAGCGTGAACAGCAGCGCCGCCAGCTTCTGGCCACCCTGAGTGATTCCGAACTCGGCCGCCTGCTTGATCGAGTTCTGGGTATCTGCACCCGCATTTGCCAGGCCGATCACCTTCGCGCCCGAGGCCTGCGCCTGCAACAGGAAGGACGAGAAATCCGTCGATGCCAGCGGATGGCGGACGGACCCGACCACCGTGCCGCCCTGCCCCTTGACGAAGTTGCCGGTGTTTTCCTCCAGCGAGTAGCCGAAGGCATAGTCGGCGGTCAGGAAGAACCAGCTGTCGCCACCTTCCTGCACCAAAGCGCCGCCCGTGCCGACGGCCAAGGCATGAGTGTCGTAAGCCCAGTGAAAGCCATAAGGCGAACATTGCGCGCCGGTCAGTTCGGTTGTCGCCGCACCGGTGTTGATGGTGATCTTTTTTTCATCCACGCTCAGCGCCTGGACCGCCAGACCGACCGACGAGGTCGTCAGTTCCATGATGGAGTCGACCTGCTCGTTGTCGTACCACTGACGCGCGATGTTCGACGCGATGTCCGGCTTGTTCTGGTGATCGGCAGTCACGACCTCGATCGGGGCATCCAGCACCTTGCCGCCGAAATCCTCGACCGCCATCAGCGCGGCCTCGTAGGAATTCTGTCCGCCGAAATCGGAATACACGCCGGATTGATCGTTGAGGATGCCGATCTTGACCTTGCCGTCCGAAACCTCGGCAGAGGCGGGCATTGTGAAAAGGCCAACCGCGGTGGCCGCTACTAGGATCCTATGCATTTTCTCTCCCAAGGCGTTTCCCTCCTGCGGACGGTTTCCGGCGAACTGACCGTTCCACGACAGGGCGTCTCCTGCCCCGCGCCCGCATGCCGACGATGCAAGGGTTTCGAACATCTAACAAGCTTTTAAGCAGGAATTTTCTATCTTCTTTTTGCGAACCCAGTCTGGGGTGGCGGCCGGACAGCTTGGGCGCGAAGTCGGCCATACCGTCGCTCTGGCATGGATGAGTGGCGCCGTGTGCCATTGCGCCACGCCACGGCGTCTCGAGGAACTGCCGGTCGATGATGGCGATGAACTTCAAGTTCTCGGCGCTTTCGCCGCGTGGCTGGCAACAAGGGCCGGAGCGCGCCAGCGACAGCAGGCCGCATTGCCGCCGGACGCTGAGATCGGGGTGATCCTGCTGCACCGCTTTTTGCCTCCAGTGCCGAGAAGGAGACTGGAGGCTGCGGCCAAAAAATTGCGTTCCGCAACCAACCGGCCGATCTTGGCATGAGACTTTTCGACCTCACCCGCGGAAATCTGCGGCGTGGCGGGCGCGGCACTGCCAAACGCCTGAGCCATGTTCTCGATCGCGGTTCTTTTCAACCCGTGATCATCGTCGGATGCTTGTGCCAGAGCATTGGACGGAGGACAGACGATGAGGCCTCGTTATGGAAAGGACTTTGACAAATGTCGCCCAAAGACTTGGATGGCGCTGATCACGCTCCGATGTCGCGATCCTTCTGCAATCGCTTCACCGCCTTTTGCAGATGCACCCCCGCAGCGCGGGCCGCGCCCTCGGCATCGCTTGCGGCAATCGCGTCATAGATGGCGCGGTGTTCGCTTTGCACCGCATCCTGCATTCCGGACATATGGCAGCGCGTGTTGCTGCGCGCGGCCCGGATGACGCGGCGCGCGCCGTATTCGAGGTGGCTGCACAGCGACACGAAATAGGGATTGTGCGTGGCCGCGACAATCGCCTGGTGAAAGGCGAAGTCTTCTTCATCCCCCAGCCGATCGCTGGCGATGGCATATTCCATGCCCAGAAGTTCACGCCGGATATGCTTGAGATCGGTCTCGGTCCGATGGATCGCGGCACTGCGGGCAGCCGCAACCTCGATCGCCATCAGAAGCTCCATCACCTGCGACAGCGATGCGTCCTGTTCAAGATCGACAGGATGCAGGCGGAAAGCCCTGGCCTCGACATTCGCGGTTACATAGACGCCCGATCCGGCCCGTGCCTCGACCAGACCAGCCGCTTTCAGATGCGACATCGCCTCGCGGACAACAGGCCGTGAAACGGCATACTCCGCGCTGAGGTCGCGTTCGCTGGGCAACCGCGCGCCCGGCGCGAACTCGCCCGTCCGTACCCGTGCTGCCAGACGGGCCGCCAGATCATCGGGCAGATCGCGAGCCTGCCGCTTCACCGCATCCTTGTCCAGTGCAATCCCCTCTAGGTGCCAAGGCACAGCGCATCAGAATATAACAATCGGTCTGACCACTTCTATCGTGCATGGCCATCCTCAGTCCAGGAATTGTTTGGTCTTCTACGCTTCCTTTTAACAAGACTTGTTTGTTATAACAAATAACATTATTGACTGTCCAGACCAGTTCATGGAACTGTCGCCACATGATTGCGCATGCCGATGGAGGTGAAGCATGTTTTCTCAAGCCTTGTCGGCGTGCCTGGACCTTTCGACGCAAGGCAAGCCAACGTGCAGATAACATTCGATTTCGCAGGCACGACCCTGCTGCTGACAGGCGCAAATGGCGGCATCGGCCGCGAGATTGCGACGCTGTTCGCCCATGCGAATGCCAATCTGGTCCTGGCCGACCGTGACCTGCCCGAGCTGGCTGGCTTCGCGGCCAATCTTGGCGGGACAGGCGGCAAGCATGTCCAGGGGCTGAATGTGGCCGATCCGGCCTCGGTACAGGCGCTGGTCGATGCGGCGGTCGCGGCATTTGGGGCAGTGGACTATGTCGTGCCCTCGGCGGGGATCTATCTGGCCGAACCCTTTGCAAAGATGACCGATGACCAATGGCGGCGGACGCTGTCGATCAACCTGGACGGGGTGTTCTATCTCCTTGGCCGGGTGCAGGGTGCATTGAGCGAGCGTTCGGCCATCGTCAACCTGACCTCTCTGGCTGGACATCGCGGGGCATTCACCAATGCGCATTACTCGGCCTCGAAAGGGGCGCTGACCTCGTTGACGCGAAGCCTTGCGCGCGAGCTTGGGCCGCGCACACGGGTCAACGCCGTCGCCCCCGGCATCGTCGAAACACCCATGACGCGCGAGCTGCTGCAGACCCGCGCCGACAGTTCCATCGCCCAGACCCCGCTGGCACGGCTGGGCCACCCGGCCGAGGTCGCGCGGGTCGTGGCCTTCCTCTGCTCGGACGCGGCCTCGTTCATCACCGGCGAGACGGTCCATGTGAACGGCGGCATCTACATGCTCTAGGCCACGCAGCCGGGCTTGAACCAAAAGGATAAATCCATGTCGGGATTGCTGAAAGACAGGCTCGTGCTGGTGACCGGCGCGGGACGCGGCCTTGGGGCGGCGATCGCGCGCGGAGTGGCGCAGGCGGGCGCGGCAGTCATCCTGGCCGACCTGAACCCCGACGGGATCGTTGCCGAGGTCGAAGCCCTGCGCGCCGAGGGTCATGACGCCAGGGCCGTGGTTCTGGATGTCACCGACCGCGACGCCACCGCCGCCCTGGCCGCGCGCATCATGCAAGACCACGGCGGACTTGACGTTCTGGTCAACAACGCCGGCGTTGCCGGGCGCGCCAGCTTTGACGATCCAACCGTGACCGAGGTCTGGGACAGGGTGATCGGCGTGAACCTTGAAGGCACGTTCAACACCTCGCAGGCCTTGGTGCCCGCGCTGATCGAGAAAAAGGGCAATGTGGTGCACCTATCCTCGGTCGCGGGCTTTGTCGCGGGTGGCTCGACCGCCGGATATGTCGTCTCGAAAGGCGCGGTGCGTTCGCTGACCCAGGTGATGGCGCGCGATCTGGCGCCGCATGGCGTGCGCGTCAACGCCGTCGCCCCCGGCATCATGATGAGCGAGATGGCCGTGGCGCAACTCAACCGCCCCGGCGGCGCGGACTGGTTCATGAACCGCGTGATGATGAAGCGCATCGGCGAAACGCGCGAGATCGTCGATCCAGTCGTCTTCCTGGCCTCGGACATGGCCAGTTTCATTACCGGCGCCGTGCTGCCGGTTGATGGCGGCTTTCTGGCCGCCTGATCCCCTTCCAAACCCGGACCCCCGACATGCCCATCCTGACCGACCTGACCCCCGCCGCCCCTTGGCATGAGATCACCGCCACGCCCGAGGATCGCGCCGCGCTGGATCCTGGAACGGGCCTGACCATGCTGGCCCAGATGCACCTGATCCGCGCCTTCGAGGAAAAGGTGCTGGAGCTTGCAGGACAGGGGCTGGTGCATGGCCCCGCGCATTCAGCCATCGGCCAGGAGGGCGGCGCAGTCGGGTCTGCGCTTGCCATGCGGGCGACCGATCAGGTCAACGGCTCGCACCGGGCGCATCACCAGTTCCTGGCAAAGGCGCTGGCCTATGTCAGCGCCGAAATCGACCCCACGAAACCCTTTGGCGATGACCTGCGCGCACTGGCCAGCCGGACGCTGGCCGAGATTCTGGGCCTGTCCGACGGGTTCTGCAAGGGGCGCGGCGGCTCGATGCACCTGCGTTGGGCAGACAGCGGCAACCTTGGCACCAACGCCATCGTGGGCGGCGGCGTGCCGATGGCGGCGGGCGCCGCCTGGGCGCACAAGCGGGCGGGTACGGGCAACGTGGTCTATACCTATTTCGGCGACGGCGCGGTCAACATCGGCTCGGTTCTCGAAACGATGAACCTGGCCGCCGCATGGAAGCTGCCGATCTGCTTTTTCATCGAAAACAACCGTTACGCTGTTTCCACCAATGTCGAGGAGGTGACGGCCGAGACGCGCCTGTCCGCGCGCGGCCTGGCCTTCGGCATCCCGTCGTTCAAGGTTGACGGAATGGATGCCTTGTCGGTCCATCTGGCCGCGCAGCAGGCGAACGAGATCATGCGCGCAGGCAACGGCCCGACCATCATCGAGGCCGATCTTTACCGCTTCTTCCACCAGAACGGGCCGCTGCCCGGTTCTGCCTTCGGCTACCGCAGCAAGGAGGAAGAGGCCGAATGGCGGGGTCGTGACCCGCTGGACGCCATGGCCCGCGACCTTCAGCAGCGCCAGATCATCGGCGAGGATGCGGTGACGCGGCTGCGCGCCAACTGCCAGCAGATGATGGAGGAGATCGCCGCGACCATGATCGAGAAGGTCGATGGCAAGAAGCGCATCCTTCCCGCCCTCTGGCCCGAGGAAAGCTTCCGCGACCACGGCCTGCGCGGCGATCTGTCCGAGATGACGGGCGCACGTTACGCGGAACAGGCAAGTTTCACCGGCGCAATGACCGAGGATGCGAAGTTCATCGACGTGGTGGCCGATGTCATGGAACGCCGCATGGCCGAGGACGACCGCATCGTCGTTATGGGCGAGGATGTGCATCGCCTGAAAGGCGGCACCAATGGCGCGACGCGAGGCCTGTCGGCACGCTTTCCTGACCGCTGCCTTGGCACGCCCATCTCCGAGAACGCCTTCACCGGCCTCGCCGCCGGAATGGCTGCCGATGGCCGCGTGCGCCCGGTGATCGAATTTATGTATCCCGATTTCATGTGGGTCGCGGCCGACCAGGTCTTCAACCAGATCGGCAAGTTCCGCCACATGTTCGGTGGCGAAAGCGCGATGCCGCTGGTGCTGCGCACCAAGGTCGCCATGGGAACGGGCTATGGCTCGCAGCATTCGATGGACCCGGCAGGGATCTTTGCGACCGCGCCCGGCTGGCGGATCGTCGCGCCTGCAACGCCCTTCGACTATGTCGGGCTGATGAACTCGGCGCTGCGCTGCGACGACCCGGTGCTGGTGATCGAACATGTCGATCTTTACAATTCCAAGGGTGCGGCGCCCGCGGAAGACCTTGATTACTGCATTCCGCTGGGCAAGGCGCGGATGGTGCGTGAAGGCGGCAAGCTGACGATCCTGACCTATCTGGCCATGGTCGAGAAGACCCGCAAGGTGGTCGAGGAACTGGGTGTCGATGCCGAGATCATCGACCTGCGGTCACTGGATCGCGCGGGCCTTGACTGGGAGATGATCGAGGCCTCGGTGCGCAAAACGAACAATGTGCTGATCGTCGAACAGGGCGCTGTCGGCACCTCTTATGGCGGTTTCCTTGCGGATGAATTGCAGCGCCGCGTCTTTGATTTTCTGGACCAGCCCATCGCCCGCGTGCATGGCGGCGAGGCCTCGCCCTCGATCTCGAAGGTGCTGGAAGGCGCAGCCTGCGCCCGTCCGCAGGACATCGAGGCCGGCATCCGCGCCGTCATGGCCGGGCAGGGCCTGCCGCTGGTATAAGGGAACACGGACATGGCAATCGACATCACCCTGCCCTCGCTTTCGGCAGGCATGGAAGACGCGGTTATCGCGAAATGGCTGGTCGCCGCGGGCGATCCGATCAGCAGGGGCCAACCCATTGCCGAGGTGGAAACGGACAAGGCCACGATGGAGCTTGAGGCCGAGGCCGACGGCATCCTAGGCCGCATCGACATCGCGGACGGGCAGCGCGCCAATGTGGGCCAGGTCATCGCGGTTGTGCTGGCCGATGGCGAAACACTTCCCGTGGCTGGTGCTTCCCGTGCTGCGACTGCTGCAACGGCAGCCGCCCCTTTGTCGACCGGACGCAAGCATGCCGCCTCCCCCCTGGCGCGGCGGTTGGCGGCCGAGGCGGGACTGGATCTCCAGGGCGTCACCGGCAGCGGGCCGCGCGGCCGCATCGTCAAACTGGACGTGCAGCGCCTGCTGGCCGCGACCCCTGCGCCGGTTGCGGCGCCTGCCCCCGCAGTCCAGCCACAGCCGCAGGCCGTTCCGCCCGGTATCGGCCCGCATGAAGCGCGACCTTTGTCGAACATGCGCCGCACCATTGCCCGGCGCCTGGTCGAGGCGAAAACCTCGATTCCGCATTTCTACCTGTCGGTGGATTGCGAACTGGACGCGCTGCTGGCCCTGCGCGCGCAGGTTAACGAGGGCCGCGACAAGGCCGAGCGCATCTCGATCAACGATTTCGTCATCAAGGCCGCCGCCCGCGCGCTGCGCAAGGTGCCCGCCGCCAACGTGATCTGGAACGGAGACGAGATCCTGCAACTGTCCGATATCGACATCTCGGTCGCGGTGGCGACGGATGGCGGGCTGATCACGCCGATCCTGCGCGGCGCCGACCGGATGAGCCTTGGCACGCTTTCGGCAGAGATGAAGGCGCTTGCCGCCCGCGCGCATCAGGGCGAGCTGCGCCCCGAGGAATATCAGGGGGGCGGCTTTTCGGTCTCGAACCTGGGGATGTACGGAATTCAGACCTTCTCGGCGATCATCAACCCGCCGCAAAGCTGCATCCTGGCCGTGGGCGCGTCCCTGCGCCGCCCGGTCGGGCGCGGCGACCAGATCGTGCTGGCCGATGTGATGTCGGTGACGCTGTCGGTCGATCACCGATCGGTGGACGGGGCGCTTGGGGCGCAGGTTCTAGCCGCGTTCAAGAACAACATCGAAAACCCGATGAGCCTGCTGATATAAAACATTTGGTGGAGAACTGACATGGAACTGCAAGACCCCGGCCTGCTTCGGCAGGCGGCACTGATTGGTGGCGAATGGGTCGAGGCAAATGGCGCGGGCATCGCAGTCACCAACCCCTCGACCGGCGCACTGATCGGACATGTCCCCCGTCTTGGCCAGACGGAAACCGCGCGCGCCATCGCCGCTGCCGAGGTCGCGCAGAAACTATGGGCCAGGCGCACCGCCAAGGACCGTGCCGACATCCTGCGTGGCTGGTTCAACCTGATGATCCGGCACAAGGAAGATCTGGGCCGCATCCTGACCGCCGAACAGGGCAAGCCCTTCCCCGAGGCCGTGGGAGAGATCGCCTATGGCGCCAGCTTCATCGAATGGTTCGCCGAAGAAGCCCGTCGCGTTTATGGTGACACGATCCCCGGACACCAGCCCGACAAGCGCATCCTGGTGATGAAGCAGCCCATCGGCGTGGTCGCGGCGATCACGCCCTGGAACTTCCCGAACGCGATGATCACCCGAAAGGCCGGCCCGGCCTTTGCCGCCGGCTGCGCAATGGTGCTGAAGCCGGCCTCGCAGACGCCCTTCTCGGCCATCGCGCTGGCGGTGCTGGCAGAGCGTGCGGGCCTGCCCTCGGGGCTGTTCAGCGTCATCACCGGATCGGCCGCGCAGATCGGCGCCGAAATGACCTCGAACCCCGTGGTGCGCAAGCTGACCTTCACCGGCTCGACCGAGATCGGGATCGAACTTTACGCCCAAAGCGCCAAGTCCATCAAGAAGCTGGGATTGGAGCTGGGTGGCAACGCGCCGTTCATCGTCTTTGACGACGCCGATCTGGACGCCGCTGTCGAAGGCGCGCTGATCGCCAAGTTCCGCAACAACGGCCAGACCTGCGTTTGCGCAAACCGCATCTATGTGCAGGACAGCGTCTATGACGCCTTCGCCGAAAAGCTGACGGCGGCAGTGGCCAGGCTGAAGACCGGGGACGGTTTTGCCCAAGGCGTGAACCTTGGCCCGCTGATCGACCAAGCTGCGGTCGAGAAGGTCAAGGAACATGTGGCCGATGCGGTGGCGAAAGGCGCGAAGGTCGCGCTTGGCGGTCAACCCCATGCGCTAGGCGGCACCTTCTTTCAGGCAACCGTGCTGACCGATGTGACGCCCGACATGGCGATTGCCCGCGAAGAAACTTTCGGCCCGATCGCGCCACTGTTCCGCTTTGCGCATGAGGATGAGGTGATCGCCCAAGCCAATGACACGGAGTTCGGCCTTGCGTCCTATTTCTATGCCCGCGACCTGGCGCGCGCCTTCCGTGTGTCCGAGGCGCTGGACTATGGCATGGTTGGCGTCAATACAGGCCTGATCTCGACCGCCGAGGCGCCGTTCGGCGGGGTCAAGCTTTCCGGCCTGGGCCGCGAAGGCTCGCATTTCGGAATGGATGATTTCATCGAACTGAAATACGTCTGCCTTGGCGGCATCGCCTGAGGGTGACGCGGCCCCTGCCTTTTGATCGCAGGGCAACGCCCGCTGGACGCAGGCTGAAAACCTTGTGGCATACAGAATGAAAAGCCCCGTCAACGGCGGGGCTTTCGCCTGTCCATGCGCGGGTCGTCAGATCATCATGGTGGTGACGGTCATCGTCGTAAGATACGCCTCGATCCCCTCGGACCCACCTTCCGAACCAAAGCCCGAATCGCGCACGCCACCGAAGGGCGTCTCGGGCAGGGCCAGGGCGAAATGGTTCACGCCCAACATGCCGGTGCGCAGTTCCTTCTGGACCCGGTGGGCCGTCGTCATCGACGAGGTGAACAGATACGACCCCAACCCGACCGGCAGGCGGTTCGCCTCGGCCAATGCCTCATCCAGCGAGTTCACGCGGATGACCAGCGCCAAGGGACCAAAAGGCTCTTCGTTCATCGCCAGCATGTCGGTTGTCATGCCCGACAGGATCGTCGGTTCGTAGAAGTAGCCGCTGTCTCCGATACGCGCGCCCCCGGTTTCAACCTTGGCGCCCTTGCCGACGGCGTCATCCACCATGTCCATCACGGTGCCCAGACCGCTGGCCGAGGTCAGCGGACCCATCTGGGTGCCGTCCTGCGTGCCCTTGCCGACCTTCAGCTCGCGCGCCTTTTCGGCAAAGCGGCGGACGAATTCGTCATGGATCGAGGCATCGACGATGAAGCGCGTGGGCGAGACGCAGACTTGGCCGCAATTGCGGAATTTCCACTGGACGGCCAGCGGGATCAGGTGGTCCAGGTCGGCATCGGCCGCGATGATGACCGCGCCATGGCCGCCCAGTTCCATGGTGACCTTTTTCAGCGCCTCGCCTGCCTGCGCGGCGACGATCCGGCCAACCCGGGTGGAACCCGTCAGCGACACCTTGTGGATCTCGGGCGCCTTGATCAGCGTGTCGGACAGTTCCGATGTCGCGCCCCAGATGACCGAGATCGCCTTGGCGGGCAGACCGGCTTGCAGCAGCGCCTTGCCGATCAGCCAAGCGGTGCCGGGCGTGTCCGAGGCGGGCTTGATGACCACCGGGCAGCCTGCGCCAAGCGCGGGGGCGACTTTCTGCATGGTGTTCCATGCGGGGAAGTTCCACGGGGTGAATGCGGCGACCGGCCCGACGGGGTGCTTCAGCACCTGGATCTGGATGTTCGGCGCACGCGAGGGAACGATGCGTCCATAGACACGGCGGCCTTCCTCGGCGAACCAGTCCAGCAGATCGGCCGAACCCAGCCATTCGCCGCGTGCCTCGGCCAGGGGCTTGCCCTGCTCCATCGACATGACGCGGGCGGCGTCATCTGCCTGCGCACGCATGATGTCGGCAGCGCGGCGCATGATCTTTGACCGCTCAAGTGCCGAAAGCGCCGCCCATTCGGCCGCGCCCTGTTCTGCGGCGCGAGCAGCTTCAAGTGCCTCGGCACGGCCGGCGCGTGGCGCAATGGTCAGTTCGCTGCCGTCCGAGGGATCGGTCAGGCGCAAGGTTCCGGCCGAGCCTTCGCTGCGTTCATCGCCGCCGACAATAAGGGTTAGGTTGGGATACATCAGCTTCTCCTGCATTCATTCGGCGGCGATCAGCGCGCCTGGCGGTTGCCTTCCAGAACCAGATCGGCTCCCTTGGCAGCCAGCATCATCACTGCCGCCTGTGTATTGCCCGAAACCATCTCGGGCATGACCGAGGCGTCGATCACCCGCAGGCCTGCGATCCCGTGCACGCGCAATTCGGGATCGACCACCGCCATCGGATCGGTGCCCATGCGGCAGGTTCCCGCAGCATGATAGATGGTCTGGCCATTCGCCCGGGCGAATTCCAGCCAGTCGGCATCAGTCTTGCAGTCCGGTCCGGGGCTCATCTCGGCCACGCGGAAGGCATCCATCGGGGCCTGCTCAATGATCCGGCGCGCCAGCTTCATGCCGTCCACCATCGCGCGGCGGTCTTCCTCGTGATCCAGGAAGTTCGGCACGATGGCCGGCTGGACGTTCAGGTCGGGGGACACCGCGTGGATCGAGCCACGCGACTGCGGGCGCAGCTGCGTCACGCCCAGGGTCATGCCGGGGAACCTGTCCAGCTTGCGTTCTGCCGCATTGGCATAGCTTGCGTGCATGAAGAAGAACTGCACGTCCGGTCGGTCCAGATCCTCGCGCGAGCGCAGGAAGCCATGGGCAAGGCCGGTGCCATAGGTCAGCACGCCACGCCGCTTCAGCGCATATTTCAGCACCTCCCCCACCAGACGGGGTCCGCGCGTCAGTTCGTTCAGGGTGACGGGCTGCGAAACGCGCCAGTTCATCCGCGTGCAGAAATGGTCAAGATAGTTCTCTCCCACGCCGGGCAGCGCATGAACAGGCTGGATGCCCACCGCCGCCAGCCGCGCCGGATCACCGATCCCGGCAAGCTCCAGCAGGTGCGGTGTCTGGATCGAACCTGCGGCCAAAAGCACCTCGCCCGCGCGAACCTGATGGCTCTGGCCCTTGTGGGTCAGCGCGACGCCTGTGGCCTGCCTGCCTTCCAGCAGAAGGCGGGTCGCCCGCGCGCCGGTCAGCACGGTCAGGTTCGGCCGCTTGCGGGCGGGGGCGAGCCAGGAGCGGTCGGCGGAATAGCGTTCTCCGTCCGCCTGGTTCACCTGATACCAGCCGACGCCTTCCTGGCTTTTTCCGTTGTAATCGGGGTTGAAGACCTGACCCTGCGCCTTGGCCGCCGCGATGAAGGCACGGCCGATTTCGTTCTGTTCCACCACCTCGTTGATGGGCAAGGGGCCGTCACGGCCGCGCAAGCCATCGGGGTCGGGCTTGTCCCAACGCTCGATTGCCTTGAAGTAGGGCAGCACGCTCTGCCAGTTCCAGCCGGTCGCGCCACGTTCCTGCCACAGGTCGTAATCCTGCGGCTGGCCACGGACATAGATCATCCCGTTGATCAGCGTCGATCCGCCCAACCCCTTGCCGCGCGGAATGGCGATGCGGCGGTGGTTCGTCGCAGCTTCCTCGATGCTCCAGAAACCCCAGTTGTAGCGCTTGTTCACTAGCAGCTTGTAGAACCCTGCCGGAATGCGGATCCACGGAGAACGCGCCTCGCCCCCTGCTTCGCAGAGCAGCACCTTGTTGCGGCCCGACCGGGACAGGGCCTCGGCAAGGATGCAGCCGGCCGTCCCGCCGCCGACGATGATGAAATCGAACCGCGCATCCGGCGGCAGGGCGTTTGCCATCTTCTTGACTCCGTGGCCTTGTCTTATGCGTCGGGAACAGCCGTCACGCCCATGTGCCGGGCCATGAGGCGGATCTGCTGGCGCAGCATGGGGCGGCCGAAATGGATCCTTGCGCCTGCCTCGCGCGCCGCCGCCAAAAGAGGTGTGACCTCGGGCTCCATGATCGCTTCGGCGACGATCTGGTTGCCATGGAAAGCCAGGTCCGACAGGGGCAGCGCGTCATCGGCGCGAAGCCCCAGCGAGGTTGCATTGACGATCAGGTCGCGGCGCGCGGTTTCGGGCGCGCCGGGGGCCACGTTGACCGACGGGTATTTGGCCATCACCCGATCCGCAAGATCGCGGGCCTTGTCCTGCGAGCGGTTGACGATGGTCAGGCGTGTCACCCCGGCTTCGGCAAGGGCGAAGGCGATCGCCGCCCCTGCTCCGCCCGCGCCAAGAAGACAGACATCCATGCCCGCGACATCGATCCCGTTCACCTCGAGCCCGCTGACAAAGCCCTTGCCGTCCAGCATCGCCCCGATCAGCCGCCCGTCGGGATCGCGGCGGATTGCGTTAACCGCGCCGATGGCCGCCGCATCGCCGACGGTTTCGTCGCACAGCGCCAGCACATCGGTCTTGTGCGGAACGGTGACGATCAGCCCGCCAAAATTCTCCAGACCCCGCAACATGGTTATGAATTGCGATAGGTTCCGGGGCAGCACATGGAATGGCACCAGCACCCCGTCATGGCTGATCGAGGCAAAGAGACTGTTCATCTCCTCCGGGGTCTTCACATGCGCGATGGGGTTGGCGACAATGCCGTAAAGCCTGGTATTTCCGGTAATCATCGTGACCTCAGGTCATGTAGAGACCGCCAGCCACGTCAATGGTCTGGCCGGTCACGAAGCTGGATTCGGTCGAGGTCAGCCACAGCGCGACATCCGCCACCTCTGCTGGCTCGCCAAGGCGGGCCATGGGCGTCAGCTTGACCTGCTCGGCGTTCACCTCGGGCGCGACCCCGGCGACCATGGGGGTCGCGATGCGGCCGGGCGCCAGGGCGTTCACCCGGATTGCATGGGGGCCAAGCTCCGCCGCCAGATGCTTGGTGAACCCGATGATCGCCGATTTCGTCGCCGCGTAATGACAGGCGACGATGGGCGAATAGGTCTTGCCCGCCACCGACGAGGTGTTGACGATCCAGCCCCGGCGCGCGGCAATCATGCCGGGCGCCAGCGCGCGGACGGTGTTGAAGCTGCCGGTCAGGTTAACGTCAACCACGCGGCGCCATTCCTCGGGGGCCATCTGCCAGACCTTGTGCGCGACGCCGTCATGCTTGGGCGAGATGCCCGCGTTGTTGATGACGGTGTCGAATTCAAGCCCGGTCTCGGCAACCGCAGCGACCAGCGCGTCATAATCCGACACATCGCAGGCCATCGGCACGGCACGGCCATGGCCAAGCGCGTTCAGCGTCTCGCAGGCGGCGGCCACATCATCGGGGTTCAGGTCGCAGATGCCGATGGTCGCGCCGCGTTCCACGAAGGCCTGGGCAATGGCCTGTCCGATGCCCCGTGCAGCGCCGGTGACCAGGATGTTGCGGCCTTGATGCGACGGGCGGAAACGGATCGGCTCGGGGGTGATTTCGGTCAGTTCCATGGATCAAATTCCCAGATAGGCGCGGCGGACATGGTCGTTCTTCAGCAATGCCTCGGAACTATCGGCCAGAACGACCTGCCCGTTTTCAAGCACATAGCCCCGGTTTGCGACCTTCAGCGTGGTGAAGACGTTCTGTTCGACGATCAGCACGGTCGTGCCGGTGGCCGCGATCTGGCGCACCACGTCGAAGACCTGCGACACGATGATCGGCGCAAGGCCCAGCGAAGGCTCGTCGAACATCAGAATGCGGGGCTTGGCCATCATGCCGCGCGCGATCGCCACCATCTGCTGTTCGCCCCCGGAGAGAGAGGAGGCGTTCTGGTCAAGGCGTTCGCGGACGCGCGGAAAAAGGGCCAGCACCTCTTCCAGCCGCTGTTCCTGATGCTCGCGGGCGGCCTTGCGATAGGTGCCCATTTGCAGGTTTTCCCGCACGGTCATGTCGGGGAATAGCTGCCGCCCCTCGGGGACCAGGATAATGCCCCGGTCCACGACCTCGTGGCCCGGCAAGCGGGTGATGTCCTCGCCAAGGAAGCTGATCTTGCCCGCCCGGGGCTTGATCTGGCCGACGATGGTGCGCAGCGTGGTCGTCTTGCCGGCGCCGTTGGCGCCGACGATGGTGACGATTTCACCCTCTTTTACCTCAAGGCTGACGTCTTGAAGGATCGTGGTCGGACCATAGCCCGCATCGATGTTCTCAAGCGTGAGCATGCGCAAACTCCTTGCCAAGATAGGCTTCGACAACGTGGGGATCGCGCACGACATCCTGTGGACGGCCCTCGGCGATCACCTCGCCCGAGGCCAGCACGATGACGCGGTCCGACAGCGACATGACCGCCTGCATGACGTGCTCGATGGCAATGATCGAAACGCCCGCGTCGCGGATCGACAGCATCAGGTCGATGGCACGGCGCACGTCCGTCTGGTTGATCCCGGCCATCACTTCGTCCAGCAGCAGCACGCGCGGCTGCATCGCCATGACGCGCGCCACCTCGAGCCGCTTGAGGCCGCCGATGGTCAGCCCGCGGGCCTCTGCGTTCAACAGCGGTCCAAGGCCCATACGCCACGCGGTTTCGCGAGCGGCCTCGCGCGCGTCCTTTTCGTCGTGGTGGCGATAGAAGGCACCGACCATGATGTTTTCCTCGACCGTCATGGCCGCGAAGGGCTGAACGATCTGGAAGGTCCGGCCCATGCCCAGTGCCGCGAAATCCGCGGGGTTGGTGGGCTGATGGAACTGGCCGTCGGCGCCGCGCAGGCCGACCTTGCCTTCGTCAGGTGCAAGAAAGCCCGAGATCATGTTGAAGAGCGTCGTCTTGCCCGCGCCGTTCGGGCCGATCAGACCCAGCACCTCGCCTTCGCGCAGCGTGAAGTTCACATTGCGGGTGACGTGGAGGCCGCCGAAATGCTTGTTCAGGTTCTCGACCTTCAGGATGTCTTGGCCGATGCCGGGACGGTCGGGGTCGGGGGCTGCGACGGCATTGGCAGGGGCGATGATCGGGCCGGTCTCGGTCGGGGTCGGCTCGTCGGCGGCTTTTCCGTCGTTGCGGGTGAAACGCTTGATGGCACCCATGATCCCGTTCGGCATGAACAGCACAAAGACGATCAGCACGATCCCGTAGACAAACCCGTGCAGGCCAAGCGCGGATGCCCCCAGCGAGGCGCGCGCCCATTCGGTAATCGGCACCAGCAGCGCCGCACCCAGCAGCGGACCCGCCACCGTGCCAATGCCGCCGATCAGCGCAAACATCGCGATCTGGATCGAGAAGGCCAGCGAGAACATCGCCGCAGGCTCGATGAAGGTCAGATACATCGCATGGAACGTGCCCAGCATCGCACAAAGCGCCGAGGAAATCGCCACCGCGATCAGCCGCACGCGCACGGTCCGCACGCCCGCCGCGCGGGCCGCCGATTCCCGTTCGCGCGTCGCGACCAGATAGAAGCCAAGCCGCGAGCGGCGGATTGCCCAAGCCACGGCCAGCGTGACCAGCAGCATGCCGAAAACGATCAGCAGCGACGGCCAGCGTTCGCGGAAGACCATCCAGGTCCAGCCCAGACGCAGGTCGATCATCATGCCCGTGGCGCCGCCGGTCATGTCCTTGAAGTGCAGCGAAAGGACGCGGATCACCTCGAGAAAGGCGATCGAGGCCAGCGTATAGAACGGACCCTTCAGCCGGAAACAGGGATAGGAAATCACCATGCCGACCACGGCTGCAACCGCCGCGCCGACGAACATGCCGATCCAGGGGGTGACGCCCAGGTTGAACAGGATCACCCCGGCATAGCCGCCGATGCCATAGAACACCGCATGGCCCAGCGACAGCTGGCCGGCAAAGCCGCCGACGATGTTCCAGGCCGTCGACAGCGCGGCGAACAGGCAGATGGTGATGAAGACATGCGACACGAAGGCGTTGTCGATGCCCAGCGGGATCAGAAGAAGCGAGGCCAAAAGCACCCCGAAGGCGACCTGCGGCCAGCCGATGCTGCGAGTATTACTGCCGGTCTGGCTGTGGATGTCGCTGATGCTCATGTCGTTTCCTCAGGACAGATGCGAAAGGGTCATCCGCTTGCCGAACAGACCGGAAGGCTTCAGGATGAGGATGAGAAGGAAGATGCCGAAAACCACGGCCTCGCGCAGGTCCGAGCCGATGTAGAAGCCCGAAAGCGAATCCACGAGGCCGATGACCAGCGCGCCGAAGAACGCCCCCGGGATCGAGCCGAGCCCGCCCAGGACCACGACGACAAAGGCGGTCAGCACGAAATACGTTCCGATATTGGACGAGGTCGGGTAAAGCGGCGCGATCAGCACTGCGGCTAGGCCCACGCAAGCTGCTCCGAGGCCGAAGCTGAGGATATAGATGCGCGGCACGTTGACGCCCATCAGCTCGGCTGCGACGCGGTGCTGTGCCACGGCGCGGATAGCACGGCCGGTCTGGCTGTTCTTTAGGAACAATTGCAGTGCGATGACCAGGATGATGGCGGCAATGAAGATATAAAGCTGACCTGTCAGGATGCGGACGGGGCCGATCTCGATAGGAGTGCGCAGGTTGAAGTTCGGCGTGTTGGCGATATCCGCGCCGAAGATCAGCAGGGCAAGGTTGATCATCGCGGTTGAAAGACCGACGGTCGCGAAGATCTGGACATGATCGTCCTCGGCTGACATCAGGGGCTGGATCAGCACCCTCTGGGTCAGGGCACCCAGAAGAAACATCATCGGGACGACGATGATGACGGATGCATAGGGATGAAGCCCTAGCCGAGTGGTGATCAGCCATGTCACGAACATGCCCGCCATCAGAAACTCGCCGTGGGCGAAGTTCACCACTTTGACAATGCCGAAAATCAGCGTCAGGCCGATGGCGACAATCGCGAACAGCCCACCAAGCATGAGGCCGTTCAAAAGGACTTGTAGAAAGGTCGTCATTGCAGGCTTTCCCCGGAAAGGAGGGCGGCTGGCAAGGCCGCCCCGGGTTAATCATTCGGCAAAGCGCATTTCTGCGACCGCTGCGCTTTCGGGGTAGACTGTGACCAGCTTGCCGTCCTGCCACTGCATGCCCATCATGCTGGCCCGTTCGTTCTGGTTGGTTTCGTCGAACTTGATGCCATATCCTGCGGCGGTTGTGCCGTCGGCCACGTCGATGGCCTTGACGGCGGCGACGATCTGATCGGGCTCGAAGCCCTCGCCCTTGTCCAGCGCCTCGAGCACGGCCTTTGCGCCGACATAGTTGTTCAGCGAATGGCCCGACCGCGGCTCGGTCCCGTACTTCGCCTTGTAGGCTTCGACGAACTTGTCAAGGCCCGGGGTTGCGTCCTCCTTTACCGCGAACTGGGTGAAGTCCACGTCATAAACGCCTTCGATCACGTCATGGCCCACCGCATCGGCCGTCGGCTGCATCGAGTAGCCGCCGCCGCCGCCGATGATCGCCAGCGGCTTGTAGCCCGCCTCGTTCGCCTGCTGCAGGAACAGGACCGAGTCGTTCTGGTAGGAGGTTTGCAGGACCACATCGACGCCCAGTTCGCGCAGTTCCAGCACCAGCGAGGACATATCGACGGTGTTTGCCGGATAGCCCGACTTCAACACTACGTTCAGGCCAGCGGCCTTGGCGTGCGTATCCTGGTGACCGGCGACCGAAGTGCCGTAGGACGAGTCTTCATAGATGATGCCGATCTTCAGATCCTTCGGATCCTTGCCAAGGCCGGGGGCGATGGCGTTGGCCAGCATCTCGATCGAGTCTTTGCCCATGTTCGCCGCCGTCGGGTTGGTGCGGAACAGGTAGGTCAGCCCGCGGCCCGTCACCTCGTCGGCGACCGCGCCCAGCTCGAAATAGGGCACCCCAGCCAGTTCGCTGACCTGCGAGGCTGCGATGGCACGGGCCGAGGAATAGGTGCCGAAGACTGCCTTCACGCCGACTAGAGAGATCAGGCGACGCGCTTCGCCGGTCGCTTGGTTGTTGTCCACAGCGTCGCCGCGCTCAAGCACAACCTGCTCACCTTGGACGCCCCCGGCAGCATTGATTTCCTCCACGGCCAGTTCCAGACCACGTGCGCTTTCCTCGCCCAGCAGGGCCAGGGGGCCGCTGATCGGGTAAAGCGAGCCGAATTTGACATCGGCGAAAGAGGGCGAGGCAAGGGCAAGACCCACGGCCGCGCTCATCAGAAATTTCGTCAGTTTCATTTACTCTCTCCCTGGTGATTCAGTAGTCCAGCGCCTGTTTGCCGGTGAAGCTGGTGACAGGCGGATAGGCGCGCTCGTCGGTCACGACGTCGATGACGGTCAAGACATTGGACGAAAGCGCCTTTTCCAGCGCGGCCGGAAGATCGGCCGGGTTGTCGATACGGATGCCCTCAACCCCGCAGGCATGGGCGATCGCCGCGTGATCGACAGGCTGGAAATGCACCACATCGGTATAGGCACCGAACAGCGTCAGCTCGGCATGTTTCTGATAGCCGAGGATCTGGTTGTTCAGCACCACGACCACGACCGGCAGGTTCATCCGCTTCGAGGTCTCAATTTCGCCCCAGACATGGGCAAAGCCACCGTCGCCGGTCAGGCAGATGACCGGGGCGTCAGGTTGCGCGGCCTTGGCGCCCAAGGCGTAGGGCAAGCCCCAACCCAGACCCGCCAGGCCGCGGGGCGTCAGCACGCGCTGGCCTGCCTTGCGGATGGTGATGCCGTCGGCCACCCAGATTGAGGAGTAGGACGCGTCCGCCACCACAATTGCATCGGAAGGGATCAACCTGTCGATCTCGGCCACGACCCGCTCGGGGCGCAGTGGGCTTGCATCCGACAGGCGGCGTTCGTCACGCACGGCTGCACCCCGGGCCAGCCCTTCGGCGATCTGCGCCTCGACGCCCGGACGGGCAGTGGCCCGCGCTGACAGATCGGCGCCCTTCAACGCCGCCACCAGCGCCTCGAGTCCAAGCCGCGCGTCGCCCACAAGGCGCAGCGCCTCATAGTTGCGGCCAACCTCGTTGCCGTCGATATCCAGTTGGATATAGCGCGCGCCTTCCGGGTAGAGCTTCCAGCTGTCGGTGCCGTTCTGATTGGTTCGGTTGCCGACCAGCAGGACCACGTCGGCCTCGCGCACCATGGGCGACAGCTCGGCCGCGCGGGCGCCGAGGCCCATGAAGTAGCCTGCGATGCCCAGCGTCAGCGGATGGGTTTCATCCACCGAGCCTTTGCCCATGACCGTGGTCGCAATCGGGAAACCCAGCTCCTGCAATTCCGCCAAGGCGGCATAGGCGCGCGCGCTGTGAACGCCGCCACCGGCGATAACCAGCGGGCGCGCGGCCCCGGCCAGCAGGCTTGCGGCCTCGGCCACGCGGGCGGGATCGGGTGCAACCGGATCCAGCGGATAGCGGCCCAGCGATGCCTGACGCGGCGTCTTGTTCACCCCCTCGCTCAGTTCGTCCAGGATATCCAGCGGCACCAGCAGCACGGCCGGACCCGCACGCCCCGTCGCGGCGGCAGCGAAGGCCAGGTCGACGTAATCTTCGATCCGCGAGATCTCGGTTACCCGGCGCACCCATTTCGCCACGCCGCTGAACAGGGCCAGGTGGTCCAGTTCCTGAAAGGCGTTCTTGTCAGTGTGCAGGCGGCTGACATCCTGAACGATGGCGACAACAGGGATCGAGGCTTTCAGTGCCTCGGCCAGGCCCGGCACCAGCAGCGTTGCCGCAGGGCCGTTCTGCGCGGTGACGACCGCCACCTGGCCCGAGACACGGGCAAAGGCGTCGGCCATGGCCGCGCCGCCGTTCTCGGTCCGGTAGCCGACCTGGCGGATGCCGTAGTCCGGCGCGGCCAGGAAGAAGGCCGAGGGGATCGACTGGCCGAAAACCTGCGTCACGCCATGGCGCTCCAGCGCTTCTGCCAACAGATGGGCGCCGCTGCGGTTTGAACGATGTGATGCGTCCTTCATTGTCTTAGTCCTCAATACAGGCGGCGGTTTTCAGGATGATCTTGCCGGTATGCGCCGACGCTTCGAGATGGGCGTGCGCGGCTTGCACTTCGGTCAGGTCAAAGACGGAATCGATGACCGGGCGGGCGCCCTTTTCCATGATAAGCGGGACGACCTCGGCCTCGACGGCGCGGGCCAGCGCGGCTTTCATCGGGATCGGCCGCGCCCGCAGAGTCGAACCGGTCAGCGTCAGCCGCTTGAACAGCAAGGGACCCATGTCCATGTCCGCGCGCGCGCCCTGCTGGAATGCGATCTGTGCGATGCGGCCGTCCTCGGCCACCAATTCAAGGTTGCGCTGCATATAGCTGCCGCCGACCATGTCCACGATGACCTCGGGGCCGCAGCCATCGGTGAGGGCACGGCCCTTGGCCACGAAATCCTGCGTGCGGTAGTTGATCGAGGCCGACGCGCCAAGTGCGACTGAGGCTGCGCATTTCTCGTCCGAGCCGCAGGTGGTGATCATCCGTGCGCCGATGGCGCGGGCCAGCAGCGTCGCGGTGACGCCGATGCCCGAGGTGCCGCCATGCAGCAGCACGGTTTCGCCCGCCTTCAGGTTGGCGCGCTGGAACAGGTTGCTCCAGACGGTGAAGTAGGTCTCGGGGATGCCGGCGGCCTCGATCATGGACAGGCCAGCCGGAACGGGAATGCAGACATCGGCCTGGACCACGGCCTCCTCGGCATAGGCGCCGCCCGCAACCAGCGCCATCACGCGGTCGCCGGGCCGAAAGCGGGTCACGTCCGGGGCGGTCTCGACCACCTCGCCCGCCAGTTCCAGCCCCAGCACATCGGTCACGCCGGGGGGCGGCGGATAGTTTCCAGCGCGCTGCATGGCGTCGGGGCGGTTCACCCCGGCCGCGTGGACGCGAACGCGCATCTCGCCCGGCTCGAGCGCGGACAGTTCGCGGCGCACCAGTTCAAGCACCTCGGGACCGCCTGCGCGGGGCGCAATGACGGACAAAGTCCCGGATTCAGACATTTTCCTTAACCTCCCCCAGGAAAAAGCATCACCTTCAGCGCCGCGCCCTTTCGGGCCAGCGCGAACCCATCCTCGGCCTGCGCCAGCGGCAGCCGGTGGGTAATCATGCGGGCATAAAGCCCGGGGTCCGCGGCCAGCCGCTCGATCGCCTCGGCAAAGCCCTGCGAGGTCGAATCATGCGCGCCGCGCAGCTGTTTTTTGCCACGCACAAGCTGGTTGAGATCCAGCGACAGCGGTTCGGCATGGATACCCACAACGGCCAGCACGCCCCCTGGGCGCAGGACTGCAAGCCCTTCGGCCACGCTGGGCGGACGCCCCGTCGCCTCGATAACGACATCCGGCGCGACGTTGAAGTAGTCCTGCACGGCCTCGGCCAGCGTGACCTGCGCCAGATCGGCAACCGCCGGAATGCCCATGTCATGGGCCAGCGCCAGCCGCGCATCGTCGCGAAATCCCGCCAGCAGCACATCGGCGCCGCGGGCATGGGCAACCAGCGCAATCCCCATGCCGATGGGCCCGGGGCCAAGAACGACCACCCGGTCGCCTGCCGCCACCCCTGCCACGTTGACCGCGTTTATCGAAACCGCCAACGGTTCGGTCAATGCCGCCACGTCCAGCGGCAGGCCCGCAGGCAGCGGCAGCGCGTTCGCCGCCGGCATCCGCACGCTGTCGGCAAAGCCCCCGTCACGGTGCAGGCCAATGATGCGGCGTCCCTCGCATCCGCCCGGACGCCCTGCACTACAGGCGGCACATGTGCCGCAGGTCACCGTGGGCCAGCAGACAATGCTGTCCCCCACGGAAACTTCGGTAACATCAGGGGCAACGGCAGCGACGATTCCCGAAAATTCATGCCCCAGCGTCAGGGGCAGAAAGGGCGCCATGAAACCATAGGACGGATCCCAGGCATGGGCATGCAGATCGCTTCCACAAATCCCGACCGCGCGCACATCCACCCGGATTTCGCCCAAGGCGAGCGGTTCTTGCAGGTCAACCCTGACCAGCTCGGCACCAGGGCCGGGTATGTTTTTGCGCAGCGCAAGCATGTATTCCTCCATTGGTGCAGCTGCCTCCTCACAGCTAGCTTGCACCACCATCTAGCGTTATAAGTCACATGTTATAACGATAAGTCAATTGCAATTCGCCTCGTGGGCGGGAACAGAGCAGAGGGAAATTTGGAACCAACAGGAAGCGAGTGGATAAGACCCATTCAAAGGCAAAGCCTGAGCGAGCTTGCCTATACCAGCCTGCGCGAGGCCCTGATGGAGGGCCGGATGAAGCCGGGGGACGAACTGCCCCTGCGGCCGATCTCGAAAAGCTTTGGGATCAGCGCGACCCCCATGAGAGAGGCCCTGCTGCGCCTGGTCACGGAACATGCGCTGGAGATGGACGGGCGCGGCCGGATCTCGGTTCCGCATCTGACGCGCGCAACATTGATCGAAGTTCGCAAGATCCGCGGCTTCCTGGAAGGCAATGCCGCACGTCAGGCCGCCCTCGCCGCCTCGCCCGAGGCGGTTGACGCGCTGGAACAGATCCATGTCGATCTTGGCGCTGCCCAGGATAAGGGCGACTTTTCCCGCGCCATTGGTCTGAACACCAAGTTCCATCTGAAACTGTGCGAGATCGCCGGCCTGCCCGTGACCTATGAGGTGGTGTCGAACCTGTGGGTCCGCTGCGGGCCGCTGTTGTCGCATCTCTACGATGCAGGCTTGCCGCCGGACTGGGAACCGCACCCTCATCTACGCATCGTCAAGGCGATCCGCGGCAAGGATCCCGAAGGCGCCTATGAAGCGTTGAACATTGACATCGAAGGGGGCGGCGCGGGGCTTCTGGCCCACGTCCGCGATTAGGTGCCGGTCAGGTCGCAGCCGTCATGCGACTTTGCAGGCAAAGCGCGCCTCGACCCCGTCGATGGCGCGGATCAGCCTGCGCACCGCCAGAGTGCGACAGGCGGCAGAAGCCAGCAAAGACTTTGTTCCCGCTTTCAAGCCGAATGGATCGGTGACGAAAAGCGCAGACTGGCCGGAATGCCCGCGCATCCACCCCGTTATCCGCGCAGCGTATCGGCAATAAACCCCAGCGGATGGCGCAGGGCCTTGCCGCTGAACCGCTCGGCCTGGCAGCGGCAGGAAAACCCGGTGGCAAGGACCGGCGCCTTTCCCTCGACATGATCGCGCCATGACATATCGTAAAGTTTGCGCGACATGGTCTGATGGCGTTCCTGATGCCCGAAAAGCCCCGCCATGCCGCAGCAGCCCGAGGCGGCCGGCGCGGCCTTCAGCCCGATGGCCGCAAAGACCTGCGCCCAAAGCGCGCCCGCGTTCGGCAGCGCGGTCTGTTCGGTGCAATGCGACAGGATCCGCGGCGCGGTCTTTGCCTGCACCGACACTTGCGGGAAACGCCGCCCCGACGCAATCTCGGCTGCCAGGAATTCTTGCGCCAGCATTACGCGGGCCGGCGTCAGCCCAGCCGTCGGATAGTCCTGGCGCAGCAGCATGACGAAGGCCGGATCCAGTCCAACCATTGGCGCTCCAGTCGCCGCCCCTTTTTGCAAAGCTTCGGCCAGCTGCCCGGCCATGCGCCGGAAAGCGGCCTCGGCACCCATGTTCTGCGCAGCCTTGCCAGCGGGCCGCATCGCGACCAGCAGCGGGTGATAGCCAAGGGCGCTGAAGCCCATGATGGCATCCTGCGCGACCTCGGCGTCGAACAGGGCGGTGAACCAGTCCTGCCACAGCAGCACCGCGTTCCTGGGCTGCGGCCGGTCGAGATCGGCCAGCCGCACGCGATGCGCGGCAGCGACCGGGTGGGCCATATGGACGGGCAGGTCGACGCTTTTCAGCGCGCGCCCGGCCAGCCGCCGTGCCAGCGGCCAGGCAGGTCGCAGCAGCGGGGCCAGGGTGACGGCCAGCGGGCTGAGCCGCTCTGCCGCCAGCACGAGCCTGTCGGACAGCGGCCGCGCATTACGGCTGTAGTGATCGGCATAGAACGCCGCCCGCATCCAGGGAATGTCGACTTGCACCGGGCAACTGGACGCGCAGGCCTTGCAGCCAAGGCAGGTGTCCAGCGCGGCCATCAGGTCGCGCTCGGGCGCGGGCCTGCCAGCATCGCGGGCGACCTTCCAGGCCCGCAGTGCGTCGGCCCGTCCTTTTGGCGAATGGCGCAGATCGCCCGTCGCCTTGAACGAGGGACACATCGGCACCGCCGCCTGATAGCTGAGGCATTGCGCGTTCCCGTTGCAGCGGAAAGCCTTTTCCAGCGCATCGCCTGGCTTAGCGTTGAAGGGCCGGAAGGGAGTCGTCGCAATCCCCATAAGCGGGCGGTCCAGCGTGACCAGCTTGCCGGGGTTGAACCGCTCGGCGGGATCAAAGGCGCGCTTGACGGATTGCAGCGCGGCATAGGCCCTGGGTCCGATCCATTCAGGCAGATAGGCGCCCCTGACCCCCTTGCCATGTTCGCCCCAGAAGATGCCGCCGTGTTTCCGCGTCAGCGCGAAAACCGTGTCCGAAACCGCGACCAACTTTGCCCGGTCGGTTGTTTCGTCGATGTTCAGTGCCGGGCGGATATGCAAGCAGCCGACATCCACATGGCCATAGATGCCGAAGCCCAACCCGTTGTCCTTCAGCACGCGCAGGAAATCATCGACGAAAGCCGGCAGATTTTCGGGCGGAACCACGCAATCCTCGACGAAGGCGATGGGCCGCGCGGGACCGTCCACCTTGCCCAGAAGCCCCACCCCGGCTGAACGGATTGCCCAAAGCTCGCGGATTTCTGCGAGGTCGCGGGCCTGATGCAGGGCGATCTGGCCTGGAAGGCTGCGCAGCCGCTCCAAGCAGGTGGTGACGCGGGCCTGCATCTCGGCGGCGTCATGGCCGTTGAACTCGATGAAGACATAGGCAACCGGGCCTTCGGGGCGCAGGCTTTCGGGCAGGCGGTCCAGAATGCCCGCGTCCTGCGCAATGCGCTGGACCCATTCGTCCATCACCTCGATCGCAGTCGGATTGTCGGCCAGAAGCGGGGTCGCCGCAGCCAGTGCGTCGCGGAAACTGGCGAAACCGGCAACGATCAGGCGCTTTTCGGGCTCGATCCGGCGCAGCTTGACCCGGATGCGGCTGATCGGTCCCAGCGTGCCCTCGGCCCCCAGGAACAGCCGCCACCATTCGAAACCGCCCGTCTCGGGGCAGGCGCGTTCAAGATCATAGCCGGTGAAGCGGCGGTTGAGGCGAGGGGCCGCGTCGATGAAAGCGGCCCGCCCCTGCCGCGCGGCAGCCTCGGCCGCGGCCAGCATTGGCGTGGCCCAGTCCGGCGCAGGCGCAAAGCTTGATAAGAGCCCTTGCGGACGCGCGATCTCCAATCCCAGGACATTGTCCGAGGTCTTGCCATAAATCCTTGACCCCTTGCCCGATGCATCGGTCGAGACCATGCCGCCGATGGTGCATCGCGTCGCCGTCGAGGTTTCCGGCGCAAAGAACCAGCCATGCGGGCGCAGCGCGTCGTTCAGCGCGTCCAGCACTACCCCCGGCTCAACCTCGGCCCAGCCTTCGGTCGCGTTGATCTCCAACACCCGGTTCATGTGCCGCCGCATGTCCAGGATCAGCCCGCGATTCAGGCTTTGCCCGTTCGTTCCGGTGCCTCCGCCGCGTGCCGTCAGCGCGACATCGGCAAATGCAGGGGTCTCAAGCACGGCCAGCGCACGCACCACATCCTGTCCATCGCGCGGCGCCGCGATCAGGTCGGGGGTGATCTGATAAACCGAATTGTCGGTGGACATGGCGGCGCGCAGCGCGTGGTCCGTCTCGATCTCGCCCTGGAAACCGGCGGAACGCAGGGCATCGGTCAGAGATTGGCTGGGTTGGCTGTAAAGCATGGGGGCCTTTCGGACTTTTCCCCGTTGAAGCATAAAACGAACATTCATAAAAATAGAATGTAATGAAGATAAATTCGCATAATACGAACCTTAATTTGCGTCATCTCCGCGCCATTCATGCCGTCCGGGCCGAAGGGTCGTTTGCCCGCGCCGCCGACCGGCTGGGCGTCGTTCCTTCGGCCTTGACCGAGACTATCCGCCAGCTCGAGGAAAGTGCAGGCGTTCCGTTGTTCGACCGCCGCATGCGCCCGCCACAACTGACCGAGGCCGGGCTGGAGTTCCTGGAGGACACGCGCCCCGCGCTGGAGGCGTTGGACCATGCGCTGGAACGGTTGCAGGAAAGCGCCGATCTGGGCCGCGGGCGGCTGGCGCTTGGCGCCTCGCCCTCGACCATCGGGGATCTGGTCGCACCCGCGCTACGCCGCTTTTGCGCCGATCATCCGGCGATCGCGGTGCGCCTGCACGACGGCCCGGCCGAGGATCTGGCGCGAATGGTTGCGGATGGCGAACTTGACCTGGCGATCGCGGGCTATTCCAGCACCTCACCCATGCTGGAGAGGCGCGAGATTGCGTGCGATCCCATCGGCCTTGTGGTTCCCGTGGATCATCCCCTGACCCGGCTGGGCCGCCCGCCCCGGCTGGCCGAGATCGACCCCGCCACCCTGATCCATCTGGACGAAGGCGCGGGCACGGCCCGCCTGCTGGCCGATGCGCCAGACCTGCCCCCGGCGTTGAAAAACGGGCCGCTGCGCGTCGCCTCGACCTTCGGTCAGCTTTGCCTGATCAGAGCGGGCATGGGGGTGGGGCTGCTTCCCCAAAAGGCCGCCCTGCTGTTCGACGATCCGCGGCTGATGTTCCTGAGCGTCGCGGACCTGCGGCTGGAGCGGCGGATCTCGCTGATATGGCCGGCGCGGCGGGCGTTGTCGCATGTGGCGGCGCGCTTCATGGCGCTGTGCGAGGCGCTCTCGGGGACTTTGCCCGAAAGTCATGCAGATGTGGACTAGCTGGCAACAAAGCTCCCAATGCACATGCGCGTCTATGCCGCTCGAAAGACAAGCAGACCCGCGGCATCGCTCCGCCTGAACCGTCGCCAAACTCGCCAATGCCCGTTCTTGATGCCGCTATCGGCCAATCAGTCGTCGGCGGCCGTGCCGATGGTTCCGCCCGTGATAACCCGCGCCCTCACGCTCTGGGAGCGAAAAACCGTCCTTGACGGACGGACCCGCTCTCGCCGAGCGTTTCGACGATATCTTCGGGCAACTCACCCACCATCATGAGCTGGGTCAGCTGCTCGCTCGCCTGCACAGGCGAAAGGGCGAACTGCTGAAGGTGCTGGAGCGACCCGAGATCCCGCTCCACACCAACGCCTCGGAAAACAGCCTGCGCGTCTGCGTCACCAAGCGCCGCCTGCCAGGCGGCACGATGAGGGCCGATGGCCGCCAGACCCGCGATGTGACGCTTGGGCTGATGATGTCGTGCTGCAAGCCCGGTATCTCCTTCTTCGCCTATTTTGGGTGATAGGTGGTCGCAGGAATTCGGACCATTCGCTAAGCTCTGGCGACTGACGAAGCGGAAGCGCTATTCGACCGAATTCAAGGCGAAGTTAGTGTTGAAGGCCGACCGGATGATCGAAATGCCGTGGCGATCGCCGAGGTGGGAATGCGTCTATCTGAACGTCTTCGAGACCGGGTCCGAGGCCCGCAAGGGGTTCGGCGCCGGATCGGCCATCACAACGGAAAACGCCCCACTCATCGAGCATCGTCTGACAAAACCCAACCACCCGTGGACCAATGGTCAAGTCGAGCGGATGAACCGCAAGATCAAGGAGGCGACCGTCAAGCGCCTCCACTATGACAGCCACGAGCAACTGCGAACGCATCTCGCGGACTTCATGGCAGCCTACAACTTCGCGCGTCGGCTCAAGACCCTCGGTGGTCTCACACCCTACGAATACATCTGCAAAATGTGGACTTCAGAGCCGGATCGCTTCATCCTGAACCCGATCCACCAGATGCCGGGACTGAACAGCTAAGCTTGAACGGATGGCGGAGCAAAGTCGAAGTGTGTTGCAGTCTTACGAAGATGCCAATTTCCTATGAGGTCAAATGGATTTTGGGAAAGAGGCTTTGACATCCCACAAGCCGAAAGCTTGGGGCAAGGCCGATGGGCCGGGCAAATTTCACGCCCTGGAAGCGCATTCCATGGATGTCGCCGCGGTATTCGAGGCTCTGTGCAGACTGCCCGTGATCGCCCGCCACTTGCAGCTTGCGGCAGGGCGCGCACTTGCAAGCAGCGACCTTGCCCGGATGGCGGCGCTTGTCTATCTGCACGATCTGGGCAAGCTGGAACCCGGCTTCCAGGCCAAGGCCCGGCCCGAGCTTGCCTGCCGGGCGGATGTAAACCACTCGGTCCACGGTGTGCTGTCCCTGGACCGAGCATTCCGGGAAACGTCGGATCCCTTGCGCCCCATCGCGGACAGGCTTGGTTCATGGGGCGAGGGCGCGGAGGAACTGATGATGGCGATCTTTGCCCATCATGGCCGCCCGGTCGAAGCGCCCGCGACATTCGGCGCAACCGACGATGTCGCAGGCTATGACCGCAAGGGTGCCATCGCCGACTACCTGAGGATCTGGACAATGGCCTGGCCGGCCCTGGAGGACGGACCTTTCTTGCCGGAAACGCCCGCCCTTGTTCACCTGGTCGCAGGATTGGCGGCTCTGGCCGACTGGATCGGGTCGGACCGCCGGTTCTTCGATTTCGTCGCGGATCCCGGGCCCGATTACCCGGCACGGGCGCGCCGGGCCGCGCGGGACGCCCTTCGCGTCATTGGCCTTGATCTTGGCGCAGCAAGGCCGGCAACCGACTTCGGCAGCGTGGCCGGAGGGCGCTTTGCACCGCGCGCGGCGCAGCGGTTGGTGGGCAAGGCCGACCTGGACAGTGCCCTGGTGCTGCTTGAAGCGGAAACCGGTTCTGGCAAGACCGAGGCCGCCTTGTGGCGCTTTGCCCTGCTGCACGCGGCGGGGCTGGTGTCGGGTCTCTATTTCGCCGTTCCGACGCGGGCCGCGGCCCGGCAGTTGCACCGCCGCGTCAACGAGGCCATGAAGCGGCTGTTCGGCGACGATGCGCCCGAGGCGGTTCTTGCGATCCCCGGCCAGCTTCTGTCGGGCGAGGCGACAGGCCAGCGCCTGCCCGGTTTCGAGACCCGGTGGGACGACGCCGAGGGAACGCAGCCCACCCGCTGGGCGGCGGAACATGCCACCCGCTACCTGGCGGCGGCGGTCGCCGTGGGCACCGTCGATCAGGCGCTGCTGTCCGGCTTGCAGGTCAAGCACGCCCATCTGCGCGGCGCGGCCCTGAGCCGCAGCCTGCTGGTGGTGGACGAGGTTCACAGCTCGGACGCCTACATGACCGAAATCCTGGCGGAACTGCTGGATGGTCACCTGGCCGCAGGGGGCCACGCGATGCTGATGTCCGCCACGCTGGGCAGCCGGGCGCGCAGCAGGCTTCTGAAGCTTCCCTTGCCGGCTCTCGACGGTGCGATCGCCGCGCCCTACCCCGCGCTGTGGTCGCGCGGGGCTGGCACGCCCGAAACCGAACCCGCCGACGGCAGGGCCAAGTCCGTCGCGATGACGGCTCATCCCGCGATGGACCCGTCCGAGGCGGCCCGGCTTGCCATGGCGGCGGCGCGCCGGGGCGCCCGCGTGCTTGTCGTCCGCAACACCGTGGCGGCCGCCTGCGCGACCTTTGATGCCGTTGTCGCGGCGGGCGGGTCCGATCTGCTGTTGCAGGTGGCAGGCGGTCCCGCGCTTCACCATTCCCGCTTTGCCGCCGAGGATCGCCACGTCCTGGATCGTGCGGTCGAGGTGATCCTGACACCGGACAAGGAACGCCCGCCCTTGGGCGTCATCGTGATCGGCAGCCAGACGCTGGAGCAGTCGCTGGACATCTGTGCCGACCATCTGATCACGGATCTCTGCCCGGTCGATGTCTTGTTGCAACGGCTTGGCCGCCTGCATCGCCACGACCTGCCGCGTCCCGCCGGGTTCGAAGATCCGCGCTGTCTGGTGCTGTGCCCCGAGGACGGGCTGGACCCGCTGACGAAGCCCGCCTTCGTGAACGGCCTCGGGGCATGGAAACCCCGGGACGGCTCGATCCAGGGGATCTATCTCGATCTTGCCTGCCTTTCCCTGACCGAAGGCCTGATTGCCTCACATCCCGTTTGGCACATTCCGGCCATGAACCGGGAACTGGTGGAAAGCGCCACGCACCCGGACGCCCAAAGGGACGAGATCGCCCGGCGGGGCGCGGCCTGGGCCGGTTACCAGGCCTCGACCATCGGCCGGGACATCTCGCAACGCGGGCAGGCCCGGAACTGTCTTCTGCACAGAGACGAGCGTTTTCCCAAGCGTTTTCCCGGCCAGGACGAGATCGTCCAGACCCGCCTGGGATCCGCCGGTCCGCTGATCCGGTTCGCACCCGGCACGGTCGGTCCTTTCGGATCGGACATCACGCAGATGACGATCCCGGCCCATTGGCGCGGCATCGCGGTGCCGGACACACCCGTCGCGCCAGAGGTCGTCGAAGGCGGGCTGCGGTTCAGCCTGGGCGATGTGGCGTTGTTTTACGGACGGTCGGGGCTGATGAGGCAAGCCGCCGATAATGCTTGACAGCGCTGCTCTCCAAGGCGCAATCTCGAGAACGAGTTTAATGATTACAGTAGCTTCCGCTTGATCGGTTGATCATGGACTTGCTTGACGTCTGCCTGGTCTCGACCCAATCAGATCGCTACAGCCTGCCCGGCCTTCTTGCAGCCCTGTCCCGCAATCAGGTCGAGGCCTTTCCAAGGCTGCGCCCGCATCAGCGCCCGGCATGGCACATGTTCCTGGTGCAGCTTGGCGCCCTTGCCCTGGCGCGTGCATCCGCCGACACCCCGCCCGATGACGAGGGGACGTGGCGCGACCTCCTCCTGCGGCTGACGGATGGGGATGCGACGGCCTGGGCGCTGACCGCCCCTGACGATCGCGCGGCCTTTCTGCAACCGGCTGCGCCACCGGGCCTGAAATGGACGCGCGTCGAGACGCCGGACGCGCTCGACATGCTCATCACGTCGAAGAACCACGACCTGAAGCAGGCCGTGGCCCGCCATGCCGCGCCCGAGGACTGGGTGTTCGCGCTGGTGTCGCTGCAAACGATGGAGGGTTACGGCGGGGCAGGCAACCAGGGAATTGCGCGGATGAACGGCGGTTCCTCCAGCAGGCCGATGCTGGGCTTTGCGCCGACGCAGCCGGGGGGCGGCGGGCCGGACGTTTCGGCCTGGTGGCGGCGCGACGTGCTGCGCCTGCTGGCCTTGCGAAAGGCAGGCAAGGATACGGTCCATGGCACACCGGGCGGCCCGGCGCTGATCTGGACCCTGCCCTGGCCGGAGGGACGCAAGCTGGCCCTGCACGATCTCGACCCCTGGTTCATCGAAAGCTGTCGCCGCATCCGGCTGATCCAGGATGGTGACAGGCTGGCGGCGCTGCGCACGACCTCGAAGGACGCCCGCATCGACGCGAAGGAGGCCAAAGGTGTCACGGGCGATCCCTGGGCCCCCGTCTCGATGGACGGCAACCCACGCAGCCTGACTCTGGGCGACGGGGATTTCACCTATGCCCGCTTGTGCGAACTGCTGTTCGAGGGCGGTTGGAAAAGGCCGCCGCTTGCCGATCCGGGCCAAGGCGACGCGGCGGGCGTGATCGTGGCCGAAGCCTTTGCCCGGGGAAACTCGAAGACCGAAGGCTTCAAGTCGCGCATCGTGCCGGTGCCCGGCTGGGCGCGCCGGCGGTTCGGACAGCCCGACCTTGGCGCCTTGGCCAAGGACCAGATCGCGGAGATCGAGATCTTCGACAAGGCCCTGCGCAACGGCCTTGCCCTTGTCGCGGCAGGCGGGGACCGCGACAAGCTGAACAAGGACCACTACGCCCGCGCCCGCGACGCGCGCGACCGCTTCGACCGCGCCGCCGACGCCCTGTTCTTCGAGGCGCTGTGGGATCGTTCCGCCGCACAAGGCGATGAACGCGAGGCGGCCAGACGAAGGTTCCTGACCCAACTGTTCCACGCCGCGCGCGATGCCTTCGACCTGGCGCTGCCGGGGATGCCCTGCGCCGCGATCCTGCGCCCCCGGGCCGAGGCACGGGGGCGCCAGGCGTTCGAGTCCGCGGTCAGGCGCGGCCACGGCCATGGCGGCGGCACGCGGTTCGATTTCCTTTTCACCACGGAGGGGCGCCACGATGACGATGCTGCCTGAATCCCGGCGGCGCGCCATCGCCGCCGCCTCGATCTCGGCCGCGCGCGCGATGCGCCCCCTGTCCACCGGCGCCATGGCCGAGTTGCGGCGCATGGATGCCGCAAACCCCGCCCCCGCCTTCTGGCGGATCGCGGTGCGAAGCCCCGTGATGATGGACGAACAGGCCAATTGGGTGACGATCCTGCGCATCCTTGCGCTGCTGACCCCCAAGGGCGAGCCGCCCCCCGAAGGACGCCCGCTTCTGCACAACCCCGCACGCCCCTTTGGCCGGGTGCTGTGCGACGGCGGCGATCCCGCATGGCAGCCGCAGGGCGACAACCCGGACGGCGTTGTCGGCGAACGCCGCCTGGTGCAGCTTCTGGCGACGCGCGGCCCGGCCCGCGCCGTGGCGCTGGAACGGGCCGCCCGCAGGTTGGCGCCGCGCATTCAGCCCGGCTCGGGCGTCGACGTGGCGCAGATCGCGCTGGCCCTGCTGGACCCCGACGACACCGCAAGCATTGCTTCAGCCTATTTCCGCCGCCTTGACGGCGCGACCCGAACCGCATCCGAGGAGAAGACCGAATGACCGCGCCCCGCTTTCTGCAAATCCACACGCTGACAAGCTATGCGGCGGCGCTTCTGAACCGCGACGACAGCGGCCTTGCCAAGCGCCTGCCCTATGGCGGTGCGCTGCGGACCCGGATCTCGTCGCAATGCCTCAAGCGGCATTGGCGTCTGGCCGAGGATCCCCATGCGCTTGCGCGGATCGACGGGGCCGAGGCGGCGTTCCGGTCGCGCGAACTGGTGTCGCTGAAGGTCATCAAGCCGCTGCGGGATGCCGGGATCGACGGCGCGGTCGTGGATGCGCTGGAACCCGAATTCCAGATGGCGCTTTACGGCGACAAGGGCACGGCGAAGAAGTCGCGTCAAACCCTGATCTTCGGCGAAACCGAACTGCGCTGGCTGGCCTCCGAGGCCGCGCGCCTGGCCGATGAGGCGGGCGGCGATGCCAAGGCGGCGAAATCGCTGGCCGAAGCCTGGCGCAAGGGCCTGAACAAGAGCCTGAAGGCGATGACCGCAGCCGCAACCCTGCCCGGCGGACTGACATCGGCCCTGTTCGGGCGCATGGTGACATCGGACCCCGAGGCGAACATCACCGCCCCGGTCCATGTCGCCCATGCCTTCACCGTCCACGAGGAGGAGGCCGAGAGCGATTATTTCACCGCCGTGGACGACCTGTCGGGCGACGAGCCGGGCGCGGACACCATCCAGGAAACCGAACTGACCTCGGGCCTGTTCTATGGCTATGTCGTGGTCGACATTCCGGGGCTGATCGGCAATCTGGGCGGCGATGCCGATCTGGCGGGCCGGGTTCTGCACAATCTGATCTATCTGATCGCCGAGGTGTCGCCCGGCGCCAAGCTCGGCTCGACCGCCCCCTATGGCCGCGCCGGGATGGTGCTGCTGGAGGCGGGCGACCGCCAGCCCCGGTCACTGGCCGAGGCGTTCCGCACCCCCTGCCCGCCGCACCTGGGCCCGGCGGCGCAGGCGCTTTCGACGCAACTAGAGGCCTTCGACCGCTGCTACGAGACAGGCGAGGAGCGTCATGCCCTTTGCCTTGCCAACGCCCCGATCCCCGGCGCCGCGCCCGCATCCCTGCGGCACCTGGCCGAATGGGCAGGCGGCCTGCCCGCGCGACTGGCCGCAGGGCGCGCCGCCTGATGCCGTCCTGGCTGAAGCTGGAACTGGCGGCGCCGCTGATGGCCTTTGGCGGCGTCGCCATTGATCAGGTCGGGCCGGTGCGGGATTTCCCCGCCGCCTCGATGCTGACCGGGCTTTTCGCCAACGCCCTCGGCCTCGAATGGCGCGACCGGCAGGCCCATCAGGACATCCAGGACCGCCTGGTCTTCGCCGCGGCCATCCTGCGCGAGGGGGTGGTCATCACCGACATCCAGAACGCGCAACTGGAAAAGACCGATCGCGGCTGGACGACCTGGGGCGAACCGGAAGGCCGCGACGGCGCAAGCTATGGCGCCCCCCACCGCCGCCGCCGCGACTACGCGGCGGATGCGCATGTCGTGGTGGTGGCGCGCCTCGCGCCCGGCTCGCCCGCGACCGAGGACATCCGGCAGGCCCTGCTGCATCCGGCGCGACCGCTGTTCCTGGGCCGCAAGCCCTGCCTGCCGACCCGGCCGATCCTGGCCGGCACGGTCGATGCCGCCACCGCCCATGACGCGCTGATCGCCGCCCTGCCGGACGGCGGCGGCCTGCGCGCCTGCTGGCCTGCGGGCGAAGGCCCCGCCGGTCATCGCAGGCAGGATCTGCCGGACGGGCGCAACTGGATCAGCGGCCTTCACGCGGGCACCCGCCGCGTGGCCGAGGGGCGGCTGCCGTGACCCTGTGGATGCTGCGCCTGCCACTGGACCCTTCCGCCCTGGCGCGCCATGCCGCCGAACGCGGCTGGATGCACCGCCGCGGCCATGACGAAGGCCGCGCCCTGCACCACCTGCTGACCGAGACCTTCGGAAAGACCGGCGGCGAGCTTCCCAAGTCCGCCTTCCAACCCTTTCGCCTGCTGTCCGGCAAGGGCGGCAGCAGTCTTTACGGCTATTCCGCCGTCGCCCCCGAAACCCTGCGCGAAACGGCCGAAGCCATCGCCCCGCCCGAGGCATTGGCGCTGCTGCCGCTGTCCCGCCTGCAAGACAAACCGATGCCGCGGGCGTGGCGCGCGGGCCAGACCCTGGGCTTCGACCTGCGCGTCCGACCCGTCGTCAGGCTGAACTCGGCCGTTCCCCCGGACAGTGATCCGCTGGGCAGGGGCTTCCGTCAGGGAACCGAGATCGACGCCTTTGTCGCGGCACAGGCGCGAAGCGCCGCGCCGGTTCTTCGCGACCAGGTTTATCTGGACTGGCTAGCCGCGCGCCTTGCGCCTGCCGCCGAACTGGTCCGCGACCGCACGCTCCTTCATCGCTTCCAGCGCAGCCAGAGCCTCCGGCGCGGACTTTCGGAAGGGCCGGATGCCGTTTTCCACGGCACCTTGCGCATCGCCGACCCCGATCGGTTCGCGCTGCTGCTGTCGCGGGGCGTCGGGCGGCATTGCGCCTATGGGTTCGGGATGCTGCTGCTGCGGGCGCCGCAAACCCCGCCAATGGAGGCCTAGATGCTCAAGGGCAGGCTGGGACTGGACAGCGCCAAGGTGCCCCATGCCGACAGGTCCGGCCTGCTGTACCTGGCGCGCGGCGCCCTGACGGCCCGCGACGGCACGCTGGCCTTCCTGCAAGGCCCCGCGGCCGAGGCCGACGCGCTGACCCCCGGCGATTACGCGATTCCGATGCAGACGGTGTCGATGATCCTGCTTGGCCCCGGCTCGACGGTCAGCCATGACGCGCTGCGGCTGCTGGCCCATGCCCGGACCGCCCTGGCCGCCGTGGGCGAGGACGGCGTCCGCCTTTACACCGCGCCGCCCCTGATCCCCGACCGCTCGGGCCTGGCGCGGTTGCAGGCGCGGCTTTGGGCCGATGACGAGATGCGCATCATGATCGCGCGCCGCATGTATGCCATGCGCTTGGGCGAGGTTCTGCCCCATCGCGATTTGGACGTGCTGCGCGGGATCGAGGGCGCGCGGATGAAGGAAAGCTATCGCCTTGCCGCACAGGCCGCCGGAATCGACTGGCACGGCCGCCGCTATGACCGCGCCGATCCCTTGTCCGCCGATGGGGCCAACCAGGCGCTGAACCACGCCGCCTCGGCCATCGAGGCCGCCGCCGCGATCGCCGTCGCGGCCACGGCGACGATCCCGCAACTGGGTTTTATCCACGAGGATCCGGGCCAGTCCTTCGTCCTGGACATCGCCGACCTTTACCGCGCCGAGATCGCCCTGCCCTGCGCCTTCCGTGCCGCCCGCCGCGTCAAGGACAACCCGGCCGAGAACATCGAGCGCGTGACCCGCCGCCTGACCGGCGAAACGCTTGCCCGCAACCAGACGATCCCCGCCATGATCGACCGCATCAAGCATCTGATCGAGGGGAACTGACATGGCCGGGCAGATGACCACGGTTGTGACCCGCGACGTCGAGGACCGTTATCGCGGCTTCCTGACCTCGGTCATGCTCGAGATCGCGCCAGGGGTCTATGTCTCGCCGCAAATGACCCAGGGGGTCCGCGATCGGGTCTGGTCCGTGCTGGAGGACTGGTGGGCGGCCCTGGGGCGCGGCTCCATCGTTATGACCTGGCGCGACACAAAGGCCGTCGGAAATCTGAGGATCCTGGTCTTGGGCGTTCCCGCGAAGGAAATCGTGGACGCGGATGGAGTTCTGCTCTTAAAACGAAAGTAGACATTGCGTCATGCACGCGCCATGCTGTTTGAAATCGTTGCAGATCAGTCATATGCTGGCAAGAGGCTCCCCCGCACCCGCGGGGATAGACCCCAGATGGCAATCTCCGTCCCGTCCGACCGTTGGGCTCCCCCGCACCCGCGGGGATAGACCCTGCTGAGAGGATCAAACAATCCCTTGTTACGCGGCTCCCCCGCACCCGCGGGGATAGACCCTCAACGAAATTGAGGCTCTTCGGCCAATTCGGGGCTCCCCCGCACCCGCGGGGATAGACCCCTCGGCGGCAAGGTCTGGGGCGAGAGCGATCAGGCTCCCCCGCACCCGCGGGGATAGACCCGCTTGCCGTTGATGGTCATGCGCTTGCTGATGGGCTCCCCCGCACCCGCGGGGATAGACCGCGCCGGGTGGCCGTCTGGCAAGCCGCAAGCGAGGCTCCCCCGCACCCGCGGGGATAGACCCCGCATGGTCTGGATGGCGACGGCCGACCTGCAGGCTCCCCCGCACCCGCGGGGATAGACCCTTGCGCTTGAAGCCATCGACCAAGGCGACAAGGGCTCCCCCGCACCCGCGGGGATAGACCCGATCAGGGAGTCCCGCGATGCGCGCTTGCGGGGGCTCCCCCGCACCCGCGGGGATAGACCCGGCCGATTGAAAACGGCCGCGGCCGCGACCCCGGCTCCCCCGCACCCGCGGGGATAGACCCTCGTGGTGCAGCGCACCCGTGACGTCAGCCATGGCTCCCCCGCACCCGCGGGGATAGACCCATCGGGCATTCGCACGCCGCGGCGATCTTCGCGGCTCCCCCGCACCCGCGGGGATAGACCCGCCCTCGCCCGAAAGGACCGCCCATGACCACCGGCTCCCCCGCACCCGCGGGCCTATCAGCAAGGAATCTCAGCTTGATGGGCAATCCGATCGGTTCAGGTGAGCTTAGGCGAAAGGTTCAAACGTTATCATCCTCTTGTGACCCCGCCGCTGATAGTTTCCGACGCGCGAAAGGTTGCTCAAACCAGCACCCATCATCTCAGATCGAAAGTTGACGCGCGTAAAAGTTTGGAGTACACCCCGTCCAGCGTCTGAGGGCGCATTCAGGGAGGAGGGCGCTCGTCATGCGCAAGGTTCTGACCATCGGAGAGATCCTGGTCGAGATCGTGGCCACAACAAGGGGAGACGGGTTTCTCGATGTGCAGCCGCTCGTTGGCCCCTACCCGTCCGGGGCGCCGGCGATTTTCGTTGATCAGGTGGGCAAGCTCGGGATGCCGGCCGCCATTGTGTCTCGGGTTGGCGATGACGACTTCGGGCAACTGAACATCGCGCGGCTGCGCGAAGATGGCGTCGATGTCTCGGGCATCGAGATCGCGCCGGGAGAAAGCACGGGCAGTGCCTTTATCCGCTACCGCGAGGATGGAAGCCGGTCCTTCGTCTATAACATCCGCTACAGTGCCTGCGGCAACCTGCAGCCGTCGGCTGCGTCCGATGCCCTGATCGACAACTGCGATCATCTTCATGTCATGGGAACGGCCCTGACTGCGCCGGGCCTGCGCGACATGGTCCTTGAAGCCGGTCGGCGCATCAAGGCACGCGGCGGCACGATCTCCTTTGATCCGAACCTTCGCGCCGAAATCCTCGGAACGCCGGGGCTTGCGGACGATGTCGCCCATGTTCTGGCGATGACCGATCTCTTCATGCCCTCGGGGGATGAAGTGTTTCTCTTTGGAAAGGCCAGGGACGAGGCAGCGGCGGTTGCCGAGCTTCTGGAACGCGGCGTCAAGACGGTGGTCATCAAGCGTGGCAGCGAAGGCGCAAGCGTCTTCGAAAAGGGCGTGCGGTATGATGCCCCGGCCCTGGCGGTCACCGAGGTCGATCCAACAGGAGCGGGCGACAGCTTCGGCGGAGCCTTTCTGAGCTTCTGGCTTGCGGGTGCCGACCCCGCCGTAGCCCTGCGCTACGCCAATGCTGCCGGCGCCCGCGCCGTTACAAAACTGGGCCCGATGGAGGGCACCTCTACGCGCGCCGAACTGGACGCGCTGCTGTCAGAACAAGGGGTCGAGGCATGAGCGGAAACATTCTACAGTCCATCGCCGACTGGCGGAGCCGTTCCGGTCCTTCCGGGATCCCGTCGATCTGCACGGCCAATTCCATGGCCATCGAGGCGGCGATGCGCTGCACGGCGCCCACGGCCCTGCCGCTCTTGATCGAGGCGACCTGCAACCAGGTCAACCAGGAGGGCGGCTATACGGGCATGACCCCGGGCGGATTCCGAAACTTTGTCGAGGACATCGCCCTGCGCGTGGGGTTCGATCCGGAACGGCTGATCCTGGGCGGCGATCACCTGGGACCGAACCCCTGGAAGGCCGAGCCTGCCGAGGCTGCCATGGCCAAGGCGGAAACCATGATCCGCGCCTATGCGGCGGCAGGCTTCACCAAACTGCATCTCGACTGCTCGATGGGCTGCGCGGGCGAGCCGGTGGCGCTCGATGATGCCGAGACGGCGCGCCGCGCAGCCCGCCTGGCCGCCGCCGCCGATAAGGCAAGGCCCCAGGGTGGAGTCGCGCCTGTCTATATCATTGGCACCGAAGTTCCCATTCCGGGTGGTGCCATGGAGGAAATCGAAGGATTGGAAGTTACTGACCCTGAGGCCGCCCTGACCACCTATGACATCCACAAGCAGGCCTTTGCCGCAGTTGGCCTCACGGATGCCTTTGACCGGGTCATCGGCCTCGTGGTCCAGCCGGGCGTCGAGTTCGGCAACCACAATGTCGTGGATTACGATCCCGCTGCGGCCGCCGATCTCGCGGCAATTCTGCCCCAGATGTCTGGGCTGGTATTCGAGGCGCACTCGACCGACTACCAGACGCGCGATGCGCTGCGGTCGCTGGTCCAGGACGGCTTTGCCATTCTCAAGGTCGGTCCGGGCCTGACCTTTGTGCTGCGCGAAGCCCTCTATGGCTTGGACGCCATTGCCGAAGAGCTGTTTCCAGGAACGCGGGATCGGACGCTGCGGCAGACCATGGAAGCGGTGATGATCGGCGATCCGCGCAATTGGGATCGCTATTATCACGGCACGGGCGCCGAGCGTGCCCTGCAACGCCATTTTTCCTACAGCGACCGCATCCGCTACTACTGGCCGGCCAAGGAAGCGGAGGCGGCCGTCTCAAGGCTCTTTACCCTGCTCGGCGCAACGCCGCTGCCGGAAACGCTGGTTTCGCAGTATCTGGGCCGGCTTTATCCCGATGTCCGGGCGGGCCTTCTGTCCTCTGACGCCCGCAGCCTTGCCATCGCAGCTGTCGAACTGCTGGTGGACGACTACGTTGCGGCCTGCGCCGAGTAAAACAAGAACAGGCGGCGCTCAGAGCGCCGCCTGGACCTTCAGGCTGCCCTTCGGCGCCTTGGAGGAGAGAATATCGGCCACGGCATCAAGCGGCAGGCGATGCGAGACAAGCCGCTCGATCCCTGGGCCGTAGAGCCGGATCGCCTGCAAGGCGTCGGGGATGTTGCGATTGAGCGAGTGGGTGCCCAGAAGCCGCAACTGCCTGCGGAACACCTCGAACGGGCTGATGGCGATCCTCGCATCCGGGGCGCAGACGCCGAAGAAGAGGGCCTGCCCGCCATCCGCCGTATAGTCGATCAGCGAGGCGGCAACGTCCGCGCGTCCCGTGGCGTCCGCGCAGATGTCCATCGACCGGCGCATGGCCTTCATCTCCGGGCCGCCGTTCTCGACGGCATCAAAGCCGAAGCTCCGCGCCAGATCGAGCCGGGAAGGATCGAGATCGGCCAGGGTGATGCGCTCGACACCGCGCGTGCGCAGCGCAATGGCCAGAAGCAAGCCGATCGGACCCGCGCCGATGATCAGGGCCTCGTCCTGAGAAACCGGGGCCAGAGCCGTTACCCCGTTGAGGACACATCCCATGGGCTCGGCCAAGGCGGCCTGGTCATAGGGGAGATCCCCGAGAGGGTGCAGGTTCTCCGCGCGGACCGCGACAAGCTCCCCGAAGCCGCCCGGCGTGGAAACCCCATAGGCCCCAAGCGATGTGCAGAGGTTTTCCTGGCTGCGCCGACAGGCCCGGCAGGTGCCGCAGGAAAGGTTCGGATCGACAACCACCCGGTCGCCCACGGCAAAGCCCTCGACATCGGCGCCAATGGCCACGACCTCACCCGCGAACTCGTGCCCGGGCACCATCGGGAAGTGTCCGCCCCCATACCGCGCGTGCAGGACATCAAGGTCGGTATGGCAAAGCCCGCTGGCGCGCACGCGCAGCAGAACCTCCTCCGTCTGGGGCTCGGGATCGGGCAGGTCGCGATACGCGACATGCCCTTTTTCGGTATAAACGATTGCCTTCATGACGGAACTCGCAGTGTGGTGCCGCTCAGCTCATCCATTGGCCGCCATCGACGTTGTAGCACTGCGAGACGATGTAGTCGGCCTCGGGCGAGGCCAGGAAGATCGCCATGCCGGTCAGGTCATCGGGGGTGGCAAAGCGGCCGGCCGGAACGCCCGCCTCGACCTCGGCCTTCTTCTGGCCGGGTTCCTTGCCTTCCAGCTTGGCGAACATCGCATCGACGTGCTTCCAATGGGCGCCATCCACCACGCCGGGGGCGATGGCGTTCACGTTGATGCCGTGCTTGATCAGGTTCAGGCCCGCCGACTGCGTCAGGCTGATGACCGCGGCCTTGGTCGAGCAGTAGACCGCCACAAGCGCCTCTCCGCGACGCCCGGCCTGGGAAGCCATGTTGATGATCTTGCCGCCATGGCCCTGCTTGATCATCTGCTTGGCCGCGGCTTGCATGGTGAACAGCGTGCCCGCCACGTTGACGGCATAAAGCTTGTCATAGCTGGCGCGGGTGATGTCGACCGTCTCGGCCGCATCGAAAAGTGCGGCATTGTTGATCAGGATGTCGAGCTTGCCGGCCTTTTCGACGACCGCCGCGACGGCCGCATCGATGCTGGCCTGGTCGCTGACATCGAGACGGATGGCATAGGCGCCCTCGCCGATCTCGGCTGCAGTTGCCTGAGCCGCCTCAAGGTTGATGTCGGCAATGGCGACGGTCGCGCCCTCGCGGACATAGGCTTCGGCAAAGCCGCGCCCGATGCCTTGGGCGGCGCCGGTGATGAGTGCGGATTTTCCGTCTAGACGTTTCATGCGATGCGCAGTCCTTCTTTGTCGAACTTGTGTATTTTGCCTTCGTCCGGGGTCAGCCAGACGGTGTTGCCGTGATGGAGGTTCACCTCGCCGGTGGACCGGACGGTGACGGTTTCGGCCAGGCCGGTGCCTTCCACATAGAAGAAGCTGTCGGACCCCAGGTGTTCGGAAACGCCGACCCGGCCCTGCCATTTGCCC
>Ga0181344_1000046_pt1 | contig 54603 bp, 27 predicted proteins | sample Su13VDMLBDD_FD_130098 | JGI IMG/M metagenome (GOLD analysis project Ga0181344, IMG submission 130098) | Freshwater viral communities from Lake Michigan, USA - Su13.VD.MLB.D.D | ecosystem: Environmental > Aquatic > Freshwater > Lake | place: USA: Michigan | collected 2013-07-15
GGAAATTCTTATCTGAGTATGCAGCTTTCTTAAATGAGCATACAGCTTGGTACCGTCCTATGTCACCAGACAAGGTAATGATGTGGCAACAAAAAATTGAGGTAAGAAAAGGAGACAGAAAAGCTGAGGTAGGTCTTAAAGGAACTATACAAGGTATGTCTTTTGAAAAAGATCCTACTAATGGTGTAGGGGGACCGGTTAAGTACTTCTTCCATGAAGAGGCCGGAATTGCTCCTAAGATGAATACTACCTTTGGATATATTAAGCCAGCACTTAAGTCAGGTTTAATTACTACAGGTATGTTTATTGCAGCAGGATCTGTAGGGGATTTGGATCAATGTGAGCCATTAAAGAAAATGATCCTTGAACCAGAGGGTAATGATATCTATGCAGTACAGACTGATCTTATAGATGAGAATGGTACAATAGGTATGTCAGGTTTATTTATTCCTGAGCAATGGTCAATGCCTCCATACATTGATGATTATGGTAACTCACTAGTAGAAGAAGCTCTTAAAGCTTTAGATGAGTACTTTGAGAAATGTAAGAAAACAATGGATCCTGAAGATTATCAATTAGAGATATCTCAGCACCCAAGAAATATTGCAGAAGCTTTCAAACACAGAAAGGTTTCTAAATTCCCATCTCACTTAGTAACTGCACAGATTAAACGTATTGAAGAAAAAGAGTATGCATATGAATACTTAGATATCTTCCGTAATGAAACAGGTCAGGTAGCTGTTAAGGAAAGTAGAAAATTACCTATTGCAGAGTTTCCTATTAGTAAAAAGACAGAGGATAAAACTGGATGTCTTGTAGTATGGGAGAGGCCAGTTAAAGATCCTAGCTTTGGAATGTACTATGCATCTATTGACCCTGTGGCTGAGGGAAAGACAACTACCTCAGAATCACTATGTTCTATATATGTAATGAAAGCTCCTGTAGAAGTTACTAAGGTAACTATGGGAGAAACAGAAACTTATATTGAACAGGACAAGATAGTAGCAGCATGGTGTGGCCGCTTTGATGATATCAAGCAAACACATGAGAGACTAGAGATGATCATTGAATGGTACAATGCCTGGACAGTAATTGAGAACAATATATCACTCTTCATAGGTTATATGATTTCCAGAAAACGTCAGAGATACTTGGTACCTAAAGATCAGATAGTATTCTTGAAAGATCTTGGTGCCAACAAAAGTGTGTATCAGGATTACGGATGGAGAAATACCGGTGTATTATTCAAACATCACTTACTAAGTTATGTGATTGAGTATACTAAGGAAGAACTAGATACTGTAACTAAGGACGATGGAACTATTGTAAAGACCCATTATGGTGTAGAAAGGATTCCGGATATCATGTTACTAAAAGAAATGCATGCATATGTAGATGGACTCAACGTGGATAGACTAGTGGCATTCTCAGCACTTGTTGCTTTCATGAGAATACAGCAAGCAAATAGAGGATATACTAAGAGAGTCATCATGGATGATGCAAGTAAAAACTTGGAAAAGTCAAAAAATTTGTATAAATTAAATAGTAGTCCTTTTCGTAATATGGGAAAGGCTAGAAAAATCAATGGAGAGGTATTTAAGAAATCACCATTTAAAAACTTTAAATAAGGATTATGCAAGTATATAACGCACTGCAACTCAAAAAGGGAGCAAAAGTAGAACATAACAGATTGGGCAGTATAACCCAACCGTTGCAATTTTTGCCAAAGTCTGAAAAAGATGAGCAATGGGCTGCTTGGAACCTTGACTGGTTAGAATGGAATGGTCTTAAGCAGATCAAGAGAAATGCAAGAAGACTGATGAAAAATTACAAACTTGCAAAAGGAATCATTGATAAGACTGATTACATTGTAGAAGAAGACAATGACTATAGAGATATTATTGAAACTCTTACTCAAGAAGATCAATCAGCTTTAGAGTTAAAGTTCTATCCTATTATACCTAATGTAGTTAATGTACTAGTAGCAGAATTTGCTAAGAGAAATACTAAGCTTACATATAGAGCTGTAGATGAATTCTCCTACAATGAAATGATGGAGCAAAAGAGAGCCATGGTAGAAGAAGTTCTTATGGCAGATGCTCAAACTAAAATACAAAGTGCACTTATGGAGCAAGGATTAGATCCTCAATCAGAAGAAGCACAACAACAATTAAGTCCAGATAACCTTAAGAGTTTACCAGAGATAGAGATGTTCTTCAAGAAAGATTACAGATCTATGGTAGAAGAATGGGCTAATCACCAACATAAAGTAGATGTTGAGAGATTCAAAATGGATGAGTTAGAAGAAAGAGGTTTCCGTGATATGCTTATTACTGACCGTGAGTTCTGGCACATGCGTATGATGGAGGATGACTATGAAGTAGAATTGTGGAATCCTGTATTATGTTTTTATCATAAGTCTCCGGATGCAAGATATATTTCTCAATCAAACTGGGCTGGTAAAACAGATATGTTAACTGTAGCTGATGTTATTGATAGATATGGTTACTTGATGACTGAAGAACAGATGGCAAGTCTTGAAGCAATTTATCCTATCAGATCCGCAGGTTACAATATCCATGGTACTCAGAATGACGGGAGTTTCTATGACGGGACCAAGTCACACGAGTGGAATACCAACATGCCATCTTTGGCAATGCGTCAATTCACTACTGCAGCTGCCAATAGTATTTATCAAGGAGGAGATATTGTTAATTACATCTTATCTGAAGGAGAGGACTATTATGATCAAGGAACTGCTTACTTGTTAAGAGTAACAACAGGTTACTGGAAATCACAACGTAAAGTAGGTAACTTAACTAAGGTAGCTGATAATGGTGAGGTGACAACTGAATTGATCACTGAAGATTATAAGATTATAGACAAACCTATCTATGATACTAGATTGTTCAAGAACAGAACTAAGGAGAACTTAGTGTACGGAGAACACATAGACTGGATATGGATTAATGAAGTATGGGGTGGTATTAAGATTGGACCAAATATTCCTTCTTTCTGGGGTATGAATAATCCAGGTGGATTCACTCCTATCTACGTAGGTATAGATAAACCTATGGTAGCTCCATTAAGATTCCAGTTCAAAGGTGATGCAAGTATCTATGGATGTAAACTTCCAATTGAAGGAGCTGTATTCTCAGATAGAAATACTAAGTCTACAGCACTTATTGATTTGATGAAACCATATCAAATTGGATATAACATTGTAAATAATCAGATTGCTGATATCTTAGTAGATGAGTTAGGTACAGTAATCTTACTTGACCAAAATACATTACCAAGACACTCATTAGGAGAAGACTGGGGGAAAGGTAACTTAGCTAAAGCTTATGTTGCTATGAAGAATTTCCAGATGTTACCTTTAGATACTTCTATTACTAACACTGAGAATGCACTTAACTTCCAGCATTTCCAAAAACTTGATCTAGAACAGACTCAAAGGTTAATGTCTAGAATCCAGTTAGCTAACTACTTTAAGCAACAAGCTTATGAGGTTATTGGAGTTAACCCACAACGTATGGGTCAACAGATTGCACAACAAACAGCTACAGGTGTAGAACAGGCAGTTAATGCTTCTTATGCACAGACAGAGACTTACTTTATTCAGCACTGTGATTATTTAATGCCAAGAGTACACCAAATGCGTACTGACTTAGCACAGTTCTATCATAGTACAAAGCCTTCATCACGTCTTACTTACATGACCACGGCTGATGAGAAAGTTAACTTTGAAGTACATGGGACAGATCTTATGCTTAGAGATATTAATATTTTCTGTACAACTACAGCTAATAACAGAGCAATACTTGAGCAGTTAAAGTCTATGGCTTTACAAAACAATACTACTGGAGCTTCTGTATATGACTTAGGTAAGATTGTTCAGTCTGATTCTATTGCACAAATGAATCATGCTCTTAAAGAGTCTGAAGAGAAAATCAATAGACAAAAACAAGAAGAACAACAGCATGCTAAAGAAATGCAGGATCAAATGCTTGCATCACAAGAGAAGCAAAGACAAATGGATATCCAAGCTAAAGCTGAAGAACAAGATAAACAACTTCAAAACAATGTTGTTGTTGCTGAGATCAGAGCTGCTGGATACGGTGCTGCTGTGGATGTTAATCAGAATCAAATGTCTGACTATCAAGATGCTATGAAAGACATCAGACAGGAACAACAATATCAAGATCAATCACAGTTAGAAAGATTAAAGGAGTCTAATAAACAGATGAACAATAATCAGAAGACACAGATGGAAAGAGAGAAGTTGCAGACTCAAAAAGAGATAGCAGATAAACAATTACAAATTGCTAGAGAGAATAAAAATAGATTTGATAAAGGTGGTTCAGATAAGAAGAAGAAGTAACTAGCTATATAGTGCCAAAAATGAATTCTGAAAATACCTAGATTTTAAATTTTAGAAGTTTATTTGTATAATAATTTGTATATTAAAATAAATAACCAATATAAAACCAACATGAATACAGAAGAAGAAAAAGCTCAAGATCTCACAACGGTGAGTCAAGTAGATGTTAACTTGGATGAGCTCTTTGGAATGCCTGGTGCAGAGAACATTATGACTCCTGAAGATGGCAAAGAACCAGAGAAGCCTAAGACTATGTTTACTAAAGAAGAAGTAGATGTATCGTTCATTGACAAACCTACAGATACAACAACTGTAGAACAGAAAGAAGAGATTAAGGAAACTATAGATGAACTTAATGATCTTATCACTCAAGAAGAGGATGCTGGTAATAAAGGCAGACCTAAAGTAGATAAGTCAGGTCTTTATGAGTTAGCTCAGAAAATGATTGAAGAGGGAAGCCTTTTTGCATTTGATGATGATAAACCATTAGAGGAATATACTACTAAAGACTTCAGAGAATTGTTTGAGGCAAACTTTGAAGAAAGAGAGAATAAGATTAAGGAATCAGCTCCGCAAGAATTCTTTAAAGCATTACCTGAAGAACTACAAGTTGCAGCTAAATATGTTGCAGATGGTGGTCAGGATCTTAAAGGATTATTTAGAACTCTTGCACATGTTGAAGAGATCTTTGAATTAGATCCAGCTGAAGAAGGTCACCAAGCAGAGATTGCAAGACAGTATTTGTATGCAACAGGTTTTGGTACTCCAGAGGAAATTGAACAAGAGATCCAAGACTGGGATGAAATTGGTAAGCTTGAACAAAAAGCTAAGCAGTTTAAACCAAAATTAGATATGATGCAAGAAGAGATTGTATCTAGACAGTTAGCAGAACAAGAGCATAAGAAACAACAACAAGCTGCTCAAGCTAAAACTTATATGGATAATGTATACAATGTATTATCTGCAGGAGAGTTAGCAGGAGTAAAACTTGATAAGAAAGTTCAAGGGATGTTATACTCAGGATTAGTACAACCTAACTATCCTTCTATCTCAGGTAAACCTACAAACATGTTGGGACATCTCTTAGAGAAGTATCAGTTTGTAGAACCAAGACATGATCTGATTGCAGAAGCATTATGGTTATTAGCGGATCCAGCAGGATATAAGTCTAAGATCCAGGAACAAGGTGGTAAAGTAGCTACAGAAAAAGCAGTAAGAATGCTTAAGACTGAAGAGGCTAGAAAGATCACTTCTTCTAATGCTCAAGAAGATGAACCAACTACAAGAAAAACAACACAAAGAACTATCAGTAGAAATACTGGTGGAAGTATATTTAAAAGATAAAATAATTATTAATTAACAAACAAACAATGGCAACTCCAGTTTTAAACAATGGGATATTCCTACGTGATACAGCTTACCAAGCTTCTTCACACTTGGATTCATATCACCTTGTGAACATGTTGAAAGATGCAGAACCAATGGATTTAGGTCCGGTTGATCTTTGGGCAATGGCACAAAAAGTAGAAATGCCTCTTTATCAGCTATCTAGCTTTGGAGGTAAGAACATTATTAATGTGGATAATGCACGCGGTGAATACCGTTGGCAAACTCCAGTATCTATTGACCTACCATATATCGTAGAAGATATTGAAGCTGAGAATGACTTCAAAGGTGTTGAGGGTACAACATTTAAAATTAAAATCAACAAACGTGAGTTTGGACATGGTGATATCATTACCTATGACAAATACAACGGTGTTGAGATGTACATTACAGCTGATGACATTTTACCTATTGGTGATGGATTCATCTATACTGTACAATTGGTAAACAATGACAACTACAAATACTTGGATAACAAGTACTTGGCTAATGGTACAAAAGTTTTCCGTAAAGGTTCTGCACGTGGTGAGTATGGTGAAAGATTCTCTGACATCCAAACTAACACAGGTTTCCGTGAATTCTACAATTATGTAGGAGGTGCTGAAGCTCACGTACATTATTCAGTATCATCTCGTGCTGACTTGATGATCAAAGGTGGAATGAATGCAGATGGTACAGTTCCTGTAACTGAGATCTGGCGTACATTTGATAAAAACATTGACCCTGCTGTATCTTCTTTAGAAGACATGGTTAAGGTTATGGGTAAAGATAAAGTTAAAAAAGCATTTGATAACGGAGACTTATCACGTACTTTCTTGACTAACATGGAAGCTGCTCACTTAACTAAGATTGCTTCTGACATCGAGACTTACTTGATGTGGGGACATGGAGGTAGAGTACGTCAAGACGGACCAGATGATGTAAGATTGTCAGTGGGTCTTTGGAAACAGTTGGATAACTCTTTCAAAAGAATCTACAACAAAAACAACTTCACATTAGATTTATTCCGTGGAGAGATCTACAACTTCTTCAATGGTAAAGTTGAGTTCCAAGGACCAGATCCAAAACGTTCACTAGTTGTACAAACTGGTATGGGTGGTATGCGTATGGTTAATGAGGCAATTAAACGTGAGGCTATCTCTTCAGGTTTATTGATTCAGGCTGCTGATATCGGTGCTATCACAGGTAAAGGTATGGACTTGAACTTTGGATTTGCTTATACATCTTATGTTATTCCTTTCTTGGCTAACGTTAAGTTTGTATTGAATCCTGCATTTGACAACGTACATACTAATGATATTGAGAACCCTATCATTGATGGTTTCCCATTATCTTCTTACTCATTCATTATTTTTGATATCACAGATAATACTAATGACAACATCTACATGTTGAAATTATCTTGGGATAATCAATTGAAATGGTGGTACCAAAACGGAACAATGGATTACATGGGTCGTACTCAAGGATTCCAGTCTTCAGGACAGTTCAACGGATACCGTGTGATGATGTCTCAAACAATGCCAGCTATCTGGGTTAAAGACCCTACTAAAGTGTTGAAAATTGTTATGAGAAACCCAATCACTGGTGGATCATTCTAATATGTCAAAACTAGGGAGAGGGTTAAGGCTCTCTCCCTTTTTATTTTAATAACCAATAAAAACCAACAATTATGAGTTACACACACATTGAAGTAACAAAAACAAACAAGTCTAGTGCTATTAGCATTAAACCTTATTTTGACAATTCAGCATCTAACATGGGATTAGAAAGTTATGGTCTATCTTTATTTGATGGAGTTAAGCACCATGAGCAGTTAGGATGTACTGAGAAAAATGGAGTAGTAAGATATCTTACTGGTCTAAATGAATTTGCTCCAGAGATTAAGTTAATCCGTGAGCCAGAAGCAAAAGAAGCAAAGATTAAAGAGATCAGAACTGCAGTAGCTGAGTTAGAACAAGAGTTAGCAGCTAATGTAATTGATATTGATGATCCACATTTTTGGAATAAAGTAGTATTGTTAAAACCTGATAATGGAGATTTCTGGAATAAGATATCTATATCATGTGGTAATGATCCTGTATTCCTAGACCCAAGTGATCCTTATGACAGAATCAAACTATATGCAATTGAAAACGGAGGATTCTCTATTGTTGCAAGAAGTTATGATGATGCAAGATCAAAAGCTGTTCCACCTAAATTTTACTTAGATAAGGTTGAGGAGACAGTTACTATTAAAACTGAATACAAAAAACTTAGAAATAAAGCACTTGCTGAGTTACAAAAATTGTTTGATAAGAACAGCACTAAGTTGTTATATGTTGCTAAGGCAGTAGATACAGCTAGTACACAGTACAAGAAAACAACACCAAATGATATCATCTATGATATGATGGATAGACATATCAACGGTGAAGGTACAGAAGGTAACAAAGAAAGAGCTGCAAAAGGATTCTTAGAAGCTGCTGCAATGGACATGGAGTCATTAAAAATTAAAGCAATTGTTAAAGATTCCGTATTTTTTAAGTATATTATAAATAAGGCAGATGGACATATTTACCATGCATCATCAAGTACATTGATTGGTAGAAATGTTTCTGATGTTATTGAGTTCTTGAAGAATCCTATGAATGAAGATATTTTAAAAGATCTTAACGGGAAAATTGAGAAGCTCTGGAATATGTAATTTTTATAAACTATATAAGTCATGACTAAGAAACCTAGAGTTACTAGAAAACAAAAAAAAGCAGATGCTATGTATAAAGCAAATCCTACATGGGCTGCTGAAGATAACTACACACCAAAAATGAAAACTGGTGGTATGGTAAATTCTAATGCTAAAGTATCTGCTGCTAAAGCTGCAACAGGTAAAGTAGGTGGAGTAAGTAAAGCAATTTCTAAAACTGCTGTTAACAGTGCATCTCCTAAAGGAAATGTAGGTGGTATATCTAAAGCTCCTACAAAAGCTTTACCAAAAGCACAATTAGGTGCAATCATTAAAACTGCTAAAACTGCAGGAAAAGCTATTACTACTGCACAAAGAGATTTAAAGGCAGCTAATTATGTTAAACAACTTGATAAGGCAAGAGGAGTTAAAGCCACAGCAGAAGCAAAAAAAGTTAATACTCTTTCAAAAATTGCAAATGCTCCAGGAGGTAAAACAGTAATTGGAGGTACATTAGCTTCAGGTATAGCTGGTTTAAATAGACTAAGTACACCTGGTAATGCTAAAGTTGCTGGTAAAGGTATGGCTTCTAAAGTAGCTTCTAAAGCTAATAAGCAAAAGATGGGTGGTTCAATGAAAGGTAAATCTTGCTAATACTTTAGATCATGGGACTTATAAGTAATGTTAAAACTGCAGTTAAAGCTGGTAAAAAAGCCTATGATGCATCAAAGGTAGCCAGTGTTAAAAAAGCAGCTGATGCTGCGGCTGCCGCTAAAAAAGCAAAAGATGCTGCAGATTCAGCTAAGAAATTAGCTAAAGCAGATAAGATTATTGCCAGAAGTAAAAAAGTAAAAAAAACTGCTGCAGTAGCTGCTGTTAGTGGTGGAGCTGGTGCTTACGGTTATAAGAAAGTTACTGAAAAAGGAATGTCTGGTGCATCTAAAGGTACAGCAGCTAAAGTTGCAGGAAAAGCAATAGCTAAAGCTACAACAGAAAAACTTACACCAAGCTGGATGAAAAATGCTACAAGCAATAAGAAAAAGTTTGGAGGACCTGTAAATGTACAACCTGGTAAACCTGGTAAGATCAGATCTTCTGAAGATCAAGGTTACACAGCTATTGGTAAAAGAGAACCTAGTAGAACTAGTTTTAAGAAAGGTAAATAGTTATTATGGCAACAACTAAGAAAGATAAGAATTGGATTCAAAAAGCAGTTAACCCTAAACACAAGGGTTACTGCACTCCAATGTCTAAACCAACTTGTACACCAAAGAGAAAAGCTTTGGCAAGAACATTTAAAGCAATGGCTAAAAATAAGTAAGATGGCAAAACAAATGCTTAAACGTAAAGATGGTAGTGTATCTCAAAGAGGTCTTTGGGATAATATCCGTGCTAATAAAGGTTCGGGTAAAGCACCCACTAAGGATATGCTTAAGCAGGAAAAAAAGATCAAAGCCACTACAAAAATGAAAACCGGAGGTTCTACTCCAGCTTGGACAAGAAAAGAAGGTAAGAATCCTACAGGAGGCCTTAATGCTAAAGGAGTAGCATCTTATAGAAGAGAAAACCCTGGTAGTAAATTGCAAACTGCAGTTACTACAAAACCTTCTAAGTTAGCTCCAGATAGTAAAGCAGCTAAGAGACGTAAGTCTTTTTGTGCTAGAATGTCTGGAATGCCAGGACCTATGAAGGATGAAAAAGGAAGACCTACAAGAAAAGCTCTTTCTTTAAGAAAATGGAATTGTTAAAAATTATATATCATGGCAAAGAAATGTATGAGTTGTGGAGGCTCAATGAATAAAATGCAAAAGGGAGGAACAGCTGTTGAAAAAGCTCAAAAAGTTGTTGACCAAAGAAAATTAGAAAACATACGTAAGTACGCTAAGATGAAACAAGATAAAGGCCTTGTTCCGCCTCCTCCTCCACCGTCTAAAATGTATAAACAAGGAGGATCAGTAAAAATGCAAAAAGGTGGTACAATGAAAACTACAGTAGGAGGTCCTGCTAAGAAACCATTTGCTGCTGGAATTCCTTATTATACTGGTGCTGGTCAAACAGGTCCTGAATCAATGCAAGTTGGGGGTGCTCTAAAAGGAGTTAAAACTTTATATAAAGGTAGTAAAATCTTAAATAAAGCTAAGTCTTTAGTAAATAATAAAATTACTAAAGGAGCTACAGGTCCAATGACTAAAACGGCTATGCGATTAAGAGCTACTGGTAAAAAGAAATAAGATATGTTAAATAGTGTATTAACAATAAAGATTAAACAAAGGCTTAATAAGTTAGATAGCCAAGACTATGACAACATTGAATGTTGGCAAGTAGTTGAGGCATTTAACAAAGCTCAAGTTGAGTGGACCAGAAGACAACTTCATGGTATCAATCTTGTCAAAGAGGGTGATGAGCAATCAACACGTAGAATTGATGACTTACAAGTATTGTTAACTACAGATGCTTTAACAACTACTAAGAAAGATATTTATTCTACTGCAGCATTACCTGTAGACTACTTACAATGGAAAAGACTAGATGTATTTGCAACTAGTTCTTGTTGTCCAGATAAACGTAGAATGGTGGTATATTTAGCAGAAGAAGCTAATGTCAATAACTTATTAAGAGATGTAGCTAAGAAACCTAGTTTTGAATGGGGAGAAACTTTTGCTACTCTTATTAATAACAATTTAAACATCTATACAGATAATGAATTTGCAGTTGAAAACTCAAACATTATTTACTATAGACAACCTAGAAAAATACAGATCTTAAATTGTGTAGATCCTTATACTGGTGTAGCATCAACTTCTGATATTACATGTGAGTTTAAAGATGATATCATTGAAGTTATCATTGATGAAGCAGCAAGTATTCTTGCAGGAGATATAGAATCAGGAAATCAGTTCTCAAGAGGTACAGAAACCGCAGAACGCAATAACTAATAAAAATGGACAAACCTAAATTATTAAAAAGAAGTGCTGAAGCTACAGCAAGTTATTCTGCACCGGCAGGAGGTAATTGTGATTCAATGACTTCAGCTTGTGTAAGTGAGTTAATGAATGCTGCAACTAGCTTTCATAAGTTACACTTAAAAGTAAATGGTGCGGGATCATATGCTGCACATAAAGCTCTTAATGAATTATATGATGCATTACCAGGACATGCTGATGATTTAGCTGAAGGATATCAAGGGGCCTCAGAAAAACTATTAAGTTATACTGAAGTAGCACCTAGATCATTAGGAACAGTTGCAGATGGTCTAGCTTACATACGTGAGATGTATCAAATGGTAAACGGATTACAGGCTAAGATGCCTTACTCAGAGATAGTAAATGATCTAGATACTGTAAAAAGTACATTAAATTCAATCAAGTATAAACTATTATTCTTGAAATAATTTTGAAATACTAAAATATTTCACTATATTAAATATATATTTATTAATTAAAACTAAAAACTATGAGTTATTTTAATCATGCGTTCCAGAAGACCTTTGTTGGTACTAATGGATTCACAGGTTTAAATGAAGGTAAGTTAGGTACACCAGGAAACATCTTGGATGGTGGTTACTTTGCCTTTGTTGATGCAAAGACTTGGAACGTTTATGCTACAGATGCAACACCAGGATGTTGTAATCTTGTATTAGCTGCAGGTTCAATTTATTCAAAAGATAAAATTGGTCCATTCCACGGAGGTTATTTAGAGTCTAACAAGTCTAAAGAAATTAACCCACGTTATGTAAACCGTTTTTACCGTGTAGATCCATGTGGTCCATCAGCTAACGTTATCAATATTGGTAAAACTCCTTATACTTCAGATGCTGCGTTGTCTTTGGCAATCACAAATGATGGTGCAGATATTGAAGATGGTGTATACACTGATATTCCATTAGTAGATACAACTGCTCCAACAGGATCAGGATTAGTTGCTACAATTACTGTAGTAAACAATGCAGTTGAATTTGTACAAATTACTAACGGTGGTACTGGATGGAACACTGGTGATGTAGTTACAACATCAGCAGAATTACTTCCTTCTATTCCAGGTGAAACAGCTGTACAACCTACATTTACTGTTACTGCAGGTGTTGGTGCTAATTGTTGCAAAGAGTTCTTATGTGGTGAAACTTACAACTTACGTTTAGATGTTAAAGGTTCTCCTGCATTACGTTTCTTAAATCACAATGCATACTTAACAGTTACTGCTTACACAGGATGTTGTCCTGATGGAGCTATTGCACCAGTTGCAGTTGACTCTACAGAAGTTATGATTAAATGGGCTCAACAAATTGTTGATTCTCCATTGATCAAACCATTCATTATGCCAGTAGTTATTGATGAAGCAGGTGTTGCTTGGTATGCTCCAGGAACTGATGCTGGTTTCTTAGCTAACTACGGTGTTGATACTTGGGATCACTATGTATCTCCAGGACACGTTGACGGAGAATGCGCAGGTTTAATTTTAAACGGTGCTTATGTAGATACTAAATTTGGAGATTGTACTTTCCAAGTTTCTGACTTCTATGAAAAAGAGCCAGTACGTTTATATGCATCTGAAACTGATTTAAATGGAGATCCATGTACATTTGATGGCATCTGTGTTATTACTGAGTGTCAAGGACGTCAAGCAATGGGTCTTGGAGAATCTGTAGCACGTGATGTAATTTTGTCAGAATCTTACAGACAAAACTTCTTTGCTACTGATCTACGTATCCGTGAGATTACTCAAGGTACTTCAGTATGGAACTACATTGACCGTCAAAGTTTGTATACAAGATATTACTTACAACACAATGTACCACGTTTCAATAATCCTTCATCTACATTTGATAATGATCAATACTTGTTAGAAATCATTACTGAAGAACAAGATGTTGCTTTTGAAGCTTTTGTAGAAGGATGGTTAGAGAATTGTTCTCAATGTTCAGGATTAGAAGTTGTAGGATGTGAAACATCTTGCTCACCAATTGTACCTTATCCAGTAGCATAACCCTAATTAATTATCATACTAAAAGGAGAGGAGTTTAACTCTTCTCCTTTTTTTTATATTAAAGCTATGGCAAATCACGTATTAAGTTTAGAAGTACCTACAGTAATGAATTCTTGTATATTAAGAATTGTAGATACTAGTGTCTATTCAAATCTTGTACCTTTAACATGTGCTACATTAAATGTTACTGTACCGGGATTTGCATACTCAAATCAAATAGATGTCACTGCAGGGTTTACAGAGACCTTAACTGCATGTGATTTAAATTTACAAACTGTGGACTGTGGTACAAAGTATGTTGATATTCCTGATGGAGTATATATCATTAAGTACAGTGTATCACCAAATGATGTTGTATATGTAGAATACAATCATTTAAGAATTACAAAAGCATTAAAGATTTACAATGATCTTTTATGTAACTTAGATATTGCAGCATGTGATCCTCCAGCTACTATTAAGAAAAAACTTAATGAGTTGAATATGATCCGTATGTATTTAGAAGCTGCTAAAGCTAAAGTAGAGACATGTTTAGAACCAGATAAGGGAATGACACTCTATAATTATGCACTTAAGTTACATAAGAAACTAGATTGTAAAAGTTGTTAACCATTTCAAAACCAATAGATTATGGCAAATTGTTTAAATTGTAAAAAAGCATTATCATGTGGATGTCAGAAAAGAACAGCATCAGATGGTAAGTCAGTATGTTCAACATGTCTTCAAGGATATGAAGCTAGATTGAAACAAACACCAAAACCAGCAGCAACTACACCTACACAGGTATGGGGACCAAATAGATATAAAAAACAAATATAAGTACCATGGCATGTTTATGTACTAGAGCAACCAATTTACAAGGAGCTGCACATGTCACAGGATATAGATATATAGACTGTGATGGACAACTTCAATATTATACACCTTTAGCTCCAGGTGAAACTGGTCCTAAGATTTGTGTAACTACTTGGATTCCTGTAGGTTTACCTGCTGGTACATTTGAATATTTTGGTGATTGTGTTAATGGAGAATGCCCTACTACAACACCTTACACATTCTACTCATGTCGTGAAGATATACCTCCTTTTTGTGTTGAATTAACAGAAGCTATAATAACTAAAGCTGAACAATTACAAACTAATTGTTTTAAGATTAGTTCAGAACTTATCAATGGTGTATTTACTGGATTTCCTAGTTATGAAGGATGTGCAGAACCAATTAAAGTTACTGTAGAACCAATAAATAGTGTAGAGTGTGAAAACGCATGTCCTGTACAGTGTTATTCTATTAGTGGAGGAACAATTACATACGTAGATAGTTTTGGAGACCTTACTACTCAAGTAGGTCCTGCAGAGATTTGCTCTAAGACTTACCCTTATGTTGAAAGCGTTGATCCAGTAACTATTGAACTGAATGGTTTCTGTGTAGATGAAGTATGTACACCTTATTGTTTTTTACTTAGAGACTGCCAAGGAATAGAAGACCCAATTACAAGTACCTCACAAGAATTAGTATACTACTATTTATCTGGTGAAGTTATTAAGATTAATGGTTATGATACTTGTTGGACAGTAGGTCTTAGTGATGATTGTAGCTGTGCTATTGATATAACTATTACTCAGTTCTATGCAGACTGTAAAACATGTGTTACACCTGTAGCTTATAAAGTAACAGATTGTAGTAATGCAGCAATAGTAAAATACACAACAGATGACTTATCTGCTTATGTGGGTAAAGTTGTAGAATTAGATTGTGGAGGATGTTGGACAGTTGAATTGATCAATATAGTTCCGCCATCTGATGTAACTATAACTGTATTATTTTCATATGATACATGTGATGCATGTAGTCAAGAATACTGGAGACTTGTAGATTGTAATGAAACTGAAGCAGATATAATTACTATTACAGATCTTTCTGTATATGAAGGTAAAGTAGTTACATTGACATGGTGTCCTAAAATATGCTGGACAGTAGAAAGTACACGTGAAGCAACAGATGCTACTATAGTATTTGTAGATGTAGAGTATCAAGAATGTATAGAGTGTATTGCAGCAGTTAATCCTTGTCTATGTTCTACTGTAACTAACTTAGGTTCTTCTCCAGCAACATTTAGATATTATGATTGTGAAGGTAAGTCTGAAACAACTCCTTTATTACAACCTGGAGATATTTCACAAAAAGTATGTACAAGATCCTGGGTAAATGTAGATGAAAGTTACATTCTTTATTATGGAGAATGTTTATCACCTGAACCAAGAATATATGAATGTCCTGCAGTTCCTTTACCAAAAAGAAGTGTAACACCAGGATATAATACACCGGCATGTACAACAGAATACTTTGATAAAGTTTCTTGTGCATATGCTGAAGTAATGTATTCTATTGCTTTAGAACAAAGATATGGTATAACATCTTGTTGTGCTGAAGACTTAGAAAAATGGGAAATTAAATATGAGTTACTTATGATGGCAGCAATGCTGGATCCAGATTATGTATGTACACCTAGTAGCACATGCTGTGAACCAGGTTTACCTAAATCTACTGGAACTTGTAATTCTTAATTAATTTTAGTATATTATTAATATATATAAAAGTATGAAACCTGTAAATTTAAATACAGCTCCTTGTGCACCAATATCATCTAATTGTGTGATATGGCAAGGTCCTAATGTTCCTTGTATTAATCTATGTAATGGTGATACAGTATCTGATGTAGTTTTTGCATTAGCTACTGAGCTATGTACAATCTTAGATACTCTGGATGTAGCAAACTATGATTTGACATGTTTCAATCTTACAGCTTGTGCACCAAGTAATTTTCATGATTTAATACAATTCTTAATTGCACAGATTTGTGCAGCTAATGGAATCACTGTAGCTCCAGATAAGACAACAGGATGTCCAGATTGTTTAGTATCAGTTGCACCTTGTTTTGTAGAAGGTGGTGTAACTACTATGAACTTAACAGACTATGTAAATGCTATTGCTAATAAGATCTGTAATATTATTGATGAGATTGCTGTAATAAATAATGCTCTTAATGTATTAGATATCAGAGTAACTGCTTTAGAAAATGAACCGGATCCTGTATTTGAGATTCCTTCTTTTATAGTAGAGTGTGATATTGATACATTAAATGAAGGAGATACTTATCAGATTGATGTAATCTTAGAGGCTTTCATTAATAATGTATGGTGTTCTTTTTATTCTGCTACAGGTACAGCATCTGAAATACTAGCAGTATTAGAACCAAACTGTACATTAAGTACAGATATTACTACAGATCCAAACTGGATTGCAAGTCCACAGAATTTAGCTGATGCTATTAATAATATCTGGGTGGCTTTATGTAATCAAGTAAGTACAACAGTTGCTGTAGAAAATACATCTTCAGTTGAAATGTTTATTACTGCAGGACCTGATTATACAATCAGTGCTAAAGTAATTGATACTGGTTGGATAGACTTATTAGGTTTTGGATATTATAATACATCTTATACAGGTACTGCTTCTTTTAAACCACAATGTAGACGTATTGGAAATGTAGTGCATTTTAGAGGTTATCTTGTAGTACCATTAGCTACATCAAGTGTAGATGGAACACCTATAACTTATTCATATCAGTCTTCAGGAGGATCTATAGACTCATATTTTTTAGTTGATCATCCATTTACAGCAGATTCTGGAGCTGGTTCTTGTCAAGTTAACTCTTCAGGATTTATTAATTTTAATCAAGGTTCAAGTGTAATTCCTCCAGGAATATTATCTGTAGGTGAAACACTAGATCAAACATACGGATTTGGTTATAGAATAGCTTATAGACCAATTTCGGCAGGAAGTGCTAGTACTATGTTGACTACTTTAGGTAGTGTTGCAATTCTTTCTACAGGTATTTTACAATGGGGTACAACTACAAATTCTGAAGAAAGTATTATACTAGGTGGAACTGCAGCATTTAATACATCTCCTATAAATTACATTCAATCAATTGTAACAGAAGGAGAGTTTGTTCCAAAGTTTTCTGCAGTTGGAAGTACATTTGATTCATCTGCTGCACCAGGAGTTGTTAATACAGCCCTTGATTATCAAGAAACTTTAGTTTATCCATTTAGTGCAAATTCTACTCTTCCTGAAGAAATAGGTGGTCACGGAATGAGACTTGATGGTTTAACAGCATTTATTAATCCATGTACAACATCAACTATTGTTGGTACACCATGTTAAAAATAAAAAATTATGAGTTGTTCAACTTGCAAAAATAAAAACTGTAATAACAGTTCATTATGTGGATGTAAAGATACTTATCTTACATCACCATTACCATGTCCTACACCAGCACCATGTCCTGCTGCTCAACCTTGTGGAGAAACATTTGATTCACAATGTATCATATATACTGCAGCAAACTATGCATGTGGTTTAGATGATGTTGTTATGCAAGGAGATAGTGTTGAAACATCTCTACAAAAAATTGTAGATTACTTTTGTACAAGATTAACTGAGATACCGGTATATACAGTAGAAGCTGGAAACAACATTGATGTTACTGAAACAACTGTAGGTATTACAACAACATATACTGTATCTTATACAGGTGCTGTAAAATTTGTAAAAGAGTTTACATCAGCTCTAGATGGTTCATCTGTAACTATCTTAGGAACTGAATTAGCAGCATGTGGTATACCTAATACTTCATGTAATAATGAAACAAATAGAGGAGATTATACATACAATGTATCTTATTTAGATGGAGGTACCTGGTATAATATTACTAATGTACCTACAGTAGAAATTAGTGTAGTAGACGCTACTGGAGATACAACAATCATTTTAGCGGCTCCTTCATCAGGAGACCCATTAAGAGTAAGAATAACAATTATAGGATAATGTCGCAGTTTGTTGGTTTCTGTGGCTAACAACAAGACCCCGGTTTACAGCAGTATTCCGGGGTTTATTATTTAAACTATTAGATATGATAACAAGAAAGAGATTATTTTTTGATATTGAAACAAGTTTTAATATTGGAATCTTCTGGAGAAGTGGTTATGGCTTAAACATAAATCCTGAAGATATAATTCATGAAAGAGCAATTATTTGCGTAGCATGGAAATGGGAGGGAAAAGATAAAGTACACAGTCTTCACTGGGATGAAGATCAATCAGACAAACAGTTGTTAAAAGATTTTCTCAAAGAGTTAAATAAAGCAGATGAAATCATAGCTCACAATGGTGATAGATTTGACATCAAATGGCTACGCACAAGATGCTTAATTAATGATGTACCTATGTTCCCTACCTATCAGACCATTGACACTCTTAAATTAGCTAAGGCACAGTTTAATTTCAATTCTAATAAGCTAGACTATATTGCTCAAGTATTAGGTGTCGGAGCTAAGACTAAACATGAGGGTTTAGATATGTGGAAAAAGATTGTACTTGGTAAAGATCCAGTAGCTTTACAGAACATGATTGAGTACTGTAAAAATGATGTAGTGGTTCTAGAAAATGTTTATCACAAACTTAGACCTTATAGTAAAGGTAAAGTTAATTATGCAGTACTTAGAGGAGGTGATAAGTATGAATGTCCTAACTGTGGAACAGATCAAGTTAAGCTAAATAAAACATATACAACCTTACAGGGAACTATTAAGCATCATATGCGTTGTAGGGATAAATCATGTGGGACTAGTTATAACATTAATAATAAAACCTTTACAGATTTTCTGAAAGACAAAGTAAGAAAGAACATAAAGTAGTATATTTGCTAGAGTAGAGATTTTCTAATCTTGATTTTTTTTAGTATATTAACTATATAGTATGAGTAAAGTATTTAATAAACCCAATTTAACAGATCCTAGATTTAGACCAGAAGTACACGAGATGATGAATCAGGATTTTTTTAAAAGGTTCAAGGAGAAATATCCTAGATATAAGGATGTAGACAACGGGACCTTGAAAAAAGTTATTAAAGAGTTTAATACTAAATTTTGGGAAACTGTAATAGATCATAGAGATGGTGTACAGTTACCAGAAGGATTAGGTTATTTATTTGTTGGAACATGTCAGACAAGCAAGAAGACAAACATTGATTTTGGCAAGTCTAATAAATATGGAATAACAGTTACTAATACTAATTGGAATACAGATGGCAAACTAGCTAAGATATTCTACACTAATTATGCTAATAAGTATCAGTTTGTAAACAGGGACTGTTGGGCATTTGTAGCTTGTAGAAACTTTAAAAGAACTTTAGCTAAAACTTATCCAGAGACTTGGATGAATTATGTACAGGTAGATCCAATGAAGAAGATACGTAAGATGTTTCAAGGAGTAGTCCTTAAAGATATGAGAAAAAAGGCCGAGAGCAAAAAGCTTGAGGACTATAATGAGTTTGACTTATGACAACAATAGCAGAAGCAATATCCAGAGTTAGAAATTCTCTGAAAGCTGTTAAGGAAGATCCTTTCTTAACTGATAGAACTATTTACTTTTCTTTACTGAAGTATGGTAAGACCTTACTTAAGAGAGAAGACAATCAGAATAGACTCATGAAGATGAGCTCCTTATTTCATGCTCTACCTTATGTAGAGTTAGTTGATGTGGATAGAATTGAAGCTGGATGTACAGGTATTGCTTCAGGATGTACTATTAAAAGAACTGCAGAGAAAATACCTACAATCTTTGATGGTATGTTTGGACCTATTATTAGAACAGTTAGTTCTATTGATGGGACTATTGAATTGTTCAGAACTGAACCTGGTACATATGTCTCAATGACAAAGACAACTAGCTTTAAGTATAATAAGAGAATTTACTTCTGGTATCTTAATGGGTATTTGTATTTACCTAATGCTCAATGGGATGCAATTAAGGTTGAAGCAATCTTTGAAGGTAGCACTGGAGATTTTATGTGTGAACCAAATGACTCTTGTAGTCTTAAACAAGATCAGCAATTTGCTATTCCGGAATACTTATTTTCTGAAGTAGAGCAATTTGTAATTAAAGAATTAACTATGACTGCACAGATTCCATCTAATGGTTCTGATGACAATCAAAATATACTTAGATAATGGATGTTAACTACACTTTGAAATATAGAACTTTTGACCAGTTACTAGAAGATGTAACTGTAGACTTTAGTTCTTATGCTCTTGAGAATATGATAGAGCCTCAACAACTTATTAAAGTTGCTAAGAGAGTTACCTATGATTTAGGTTTGAGAATTAATCAGACTAAAGAAGTTATGTTGGAAGTATGTCACGGTAAAGTAAAATTACCAGATGACTTTTACACTTTTAACTTTGCTTTTATTTGTGGAAACTATGAAGTAAGAACAGGTTATGATATTGGTGGTACTAATGTACAGGAAGTAAGATATCAAGAAGTACCAAGTACAGTTGATCAATGTACAGCTCCAACAGTTAACTGCAGTACATGTAATGCTAATCCATGTAATCATACTGCAGCTTGTATTGATCATAATACTGATTGGAGTATTCCAACATCATATGATCCAAACAATCCATATGGTGATACATGCATTAAACCAAGAGTATTCTTGAACTGTAAGAATGAAGCATATGAATTAATTCAAGTTGTAAATAACTCACAGACAAGAGTTTACAAAATATTGATTCCGTTAAGAATGAGAGCAAGTAGAGAGATTGAAGCAGACTGCCCAAATCTTTATTATAATGCATTAGATCAAGGATACATTAAGAATGGATTCTTGTATACTACAGTTACTGATGCAAAAATCTATTTGAACTATCAAGGTGCAATGGAAGATGAAGATGGTAACTTATTAGTACCTGATCATGACATGCTTAATGAGTATTATGAGTATGCTCTTAAACAAAGACTGCTTGAGAACCTTTATATGAATGGTGAAGATGTTTCTCAAAAACTTGGTTTAATAGAACAGAGATTAAAAGTGGCTAGAAACAATGCATTGAATATAGTCAACATGCCAAACTTTGCAGAGATGAAGAAGTTATGGTGGGCTAATAGAAAAGCAATGTACGGTAAGTACTATGATATGTTTAAATCATATCCTATTAATAGCATCTACACTAGAAATTACGGACCAACAACAATAATGTAATGGCAAATAACATGCAGGATACTAATAAGAATCAGACTAATAGTTTCTTAAAAGGTCTTAATAAAGATTCTGACCCATCCTTTGTAACAGAGGGTATGTGGACGCATGCGCGTAATGCATCTAATAATACACGTGAAGGGGATTTAGGTTCTATCTCAAATGAGATAGCTAATGTTGCTTGTGCTTATGCCGGACTAACACTAGGTACACCTACATCTAAAAAATACATTATAGGTACTATTTATCTATATAGTGACAAATGGGTTATCTTTACTGTAGCTTATAATGCTACAGGTATTGGTGCAGCTATAGGTCATGAGATTGGATTGTTTGAAGAAGACACATGTTCATATAGACCTATTGTACAAGATGCATGTTTAAACTTTAGCAAGTATCACTTGATTACCGGATCTTCTAGAGAAGTAGAAGACTGTTCATGGCAAGTATACTGGGCTGATGAAAGAAATAATCCTGATAGAGTTTTAAATATTGGTGATCCTAATACATGGCCTACTTCAGATTTTATCTGGAACAATAACAATACATATATTAATCCTTTAGGAGAAAGTATGCAGTGGCCAGGAGTTGCCTGGAACCAAGACTGTAATACAGTTAACTCATGTATTATATGTACTGACTTAACAACTTTGAATTGTGATGCTATAAGACTAGCTAGATTAGTTGACACACCATGTGTAAAAACTTCATTAGCAGTAGGTGCTGGAACATTAAGAAATGGTTCTTATGCTGCTTGTATTGCTTACAGTATTCAAGGACAGAAAGTAACTGATTATTATTCTATTAGTAATCAGCAACCTATATTTACAGATAATGACAATGAAGGTTCTTTAAATATTGAAATAAAAGCGGACTCTACACACTTTAGTGAGTTTATATTAGTAGTTATTCAAACTGTTAACCAAGGTACTGTAGCTAAACAAATTGGTATTTATTCAACTAAAACAACTTTAGTACATCTAGATCAGATTAAAGAGGATCTTATAACTGTACCTATTAGAGAGATTCCTATTCAGACTCCTGTTTTTGAGAAGTCAGATCAAATCATTGAGGTAAATAATTATCTATTAAGAGTAGGGCCACAGTCTAAATTTGATTTTAACTATCAACCTTTAGCTAATCTTATTCAAACAGAATGGGTATCTACTGAGTATCCAGCTAATTACTATGTTAACGGTGGTTCTAACACTAGTTATCTAAGAGATGAGGTGTATGCTTTCTTTATTAGATGGGTATACAACACAGGAGATAAGTCTGCATCATATCATATTCCGGGAAGAGTAGCTACAAACTACCAAGTACCTGGGGGTATTAGTTCTTATGAGGCCGGTCCTTATGCAGGAGATATTAATATTCTACCTGGAGATAATAAACTATTTCAAGTATACAACACAGCTAGTGTAACTTCTTTAGCTACTACAACTTTAGCTGATGGAGGTGTTGTTATTGGTAGAGGAAAGATGGGGTACTGGGAGTCCACTGAGACTTATCCAGATGACCAAGATAATGTTTGGAATGCAACATCACAATGTTGGACAGGAATGACAATACCAAGTCAAGCATATGACTTATGTGGTTTGAACATTAGACATCATAAATTTCCAGATAATGCATTACATCCAGTAACTAATCACTTCTCACCAGGAGGTGACAAGATTAGATTAATGGGTATAGACTTTAAGAATATTACTTATCCAAAAGATAATGATGGATATGATATCCCTGGTATTGTTGGTTATGAAATCTTAAGAGGTTCTAGAGAAGGTAACAGATCTATTATTGCTAAAGGTATGATCAACAACTATAGACCATATCATATTAAAAATAATCCTAGTAAAAAAGGATTGTATGCTAACCATCCGTTTAACACTATCTTACCTGTTAACGTTGCAGGATATGATGATCCATATTTTAAAATTGTAGATGATGATAATGACACAATACATATACAGCAAACTGATATTCCAAAAGATATTGTTAGCTTTCACTCACCGGACACTAGTTTTAGAAATCCTTATTTGTCTGTTACTGAATTAAAACTCTATGGACATTTACAAGGTACAGCTACTGAGCAATTTATTGAACCTAATAAACATCCACAAGCTAAGTTAATTGCTGATGCTGCATTGTTTCCTATGATCTTAGGAGGTCTTGTGGAAGCTATTATTAGTTTACTTGGTAAGAGAACTATTAATACCCCAGGTGGTGCCTACCAAGATCAATACGGTATGGAAATAATTGAGGGGACATCCGTACCTTTTACACCTGGTTGGAACTTAGCAACTGTAGATGCAGGTTTATATGCTACAGGAAGTTTTGCATTTAATCAAGCTCTTAATGCTTATTTTGGTGGAGGAGGTTCAATAGCAGATATCGTAGCAGGAGGTAATATCTTAGAAGGTATATATAATACTTTTAAAGGTACAGGTAATGTTAAAGAGGCTACTGTATTATCTACAGAATTAGGACCAGGTCAATTATTAGGATTAGTTCCTACTCTTGCTCAGGCTGCTTATTATTTTTCTGAAGGTGCTGCAACAACATTAAGATTGATTTATGCATTAATACCTTATAGACAATATGCACTACAAATGGTAGCGCATGCTTACTATAATTTATTTAGTGCACCGTTAGGCACACCTGCTCAAGGTAGTGTAAGAAAAAGATTTAATGTTGAAGATTCTTTTTATTTAAGAGACACACTTCAAGATATGAGTGGACAACCATATAGAATTAATAACTTAAAGAGATCTCATAATGTTACTGTAAGAACTTCAGGTGGTGTTAGTAGAGCTGTTGACGGTCCTAGATTTTTATTAAATCCTGGTGAAAGAGATGATACCTTAGTAACTGTAGGTACGGCAATTAATTCTGGAAGTAATCTTGACTTTGATGGTAATTTAGCTAATCCTTTTTTAAAGACTGCTACAAGTCATTATGCTGGTCTTAAAGTACAATTAGATAATCAATACGGTCAACTTAATTCTATTAAGCAAATTCCAGCTACACCATGTGAACAAAAACTATCTGACTCAGGTATATCAGAAATAACAACTTCTGTATTCTGTCAAAGAGAGGTAGACGGTATTGTACAAACTTACCAGTTGAAGAAAAAAATAATTAGTCAGACTCCAGTATTCTTTGGAGGAGATACTTATATAAACAGATACACTGAGAAGAACAGTACATTTATGTTTTATGATTGGTTATATGATCAACCAGATGGTTTTGAGTTTAACTATAAACTAAGACAAATGATACCGGATCCTAGATTCTGGTTAAACAGCATTCAGTATGAGGCTAGTGATTTGTGGAATAACGGTCTACAAGATATGTTTAATAACATTTCTACACCTGGTACAGGAGCAACACCTAGAAGATTTTATCAGTTAGATAATGAGAACTATAATTATTTTACAGATGCTGAAGGTAACTATCCAGGATTCTTTGGTGTTAAACAATCTTTCTTTTACTTATCTACATCAGGTGTAAGAGACTTCTTTGTAGAGAGTGATGTTATTGTTGACTTTAGAGAATCAGGTATTCCTGAATGGGAAAAGAATTATGATGCAAATAAATACACAGATCTTATATCTATGTTTGATAGCAATCCTCAAAACATTACAAGAGGTAACTACTTTGCATATGATTATTCATTAAGTGTATCTAAAATCTTTACTCAGTATTTCTCACAGGGTAATCTACAGGATAGATATTATGATCCATTTGTAGCTAGCCTATGTTATTCTTATTATCCAGATAGAATCATCTATTCTTTACCTCAGCAAATTGAGTCAACTAAAGATAGCTGGTATATTTATTTAGCTAATAACTATAAAGAATTCAAAGCACAGATCAGCGGAGTTAAGAATTTTGCTAAGACCGGTATCTTCATTACATTTAAAAACTCAAGTCCTTTAGTAATACAAGGAGTTGATACACTAGAGACAGATGCAGGTACTAAGATTACTATTGGTGATGGAGGATTATTTAATCAGACACCACAGAGTATTGTTGTAGCAGATGCACCATATGAATATGGATCATCTCAGAATAAGTTCAGTGTAATTTCTACACCGGCTGGTATGTTTTATATGTCTCAGAATCAAGGTAAGATATTTTCTTATGCCCAAGGTTTAAGTGAGATTTCACAAGAAGGTTTGAAATGGTGGTTTACATTATTCTTACCATATAAGTTACTAGAGGATTTTCCTGATTATCCATATCAAGATAATCCAGTAGCTGGTATTGGATGTCAATCTATCTATGACAATCAGAACAGTATCTTATATTTCTGTAAGAAAGACTTTAAGTTAAAACCTCAGTACATTGATAGAGTTGTATTTGATAAACGTAAAAGAGCATTTATATTAGATGGTAAGTCTAAGTTTGATATTGGTGATCCATTAATATTTAATGATGCTTCTTGGACAGTAAGTTATGACCCTAAGAGTAAGTTCTGGATATCATTCCATGACTGGCACCCTGAATTAGTAATGCCATCTAAGTCTACTTTCTTGACTATTAAGAATAATGGTATATGGAGACATAACTTTATTTGTGATACTTACTGTAGATATTATGGTATAGATTATCCATTTGAAGTAGAGATGCCTTTAGCTACTGGTCAAACAGTAACTACATTAAAATCTATGGAGTACATCTTAGAGTGTTCTAAGCGTGCACTTAACTGTGTGGATCAATATCAAGTATTAGATTATAACTTTGATAAGGCCGTTGTATTTAATACAGAGCAAGCATCTGGATATCTTAATTTAAATCCATTCCCTAAAAATAATGTGACTCTAAGTTTAGACTATCCTAAGTTAAATACAGCTAACCCTTCTTTTGATATCTTATTCTCTAAAGAGGAAAACAAATATAGATTTAATCAGTTCTGGGATATTACAAGAGACCGTGGTGAGTTTCCTATTGGAGATACTTATCCTAATACTCTTCCTGTAATACCGGGTACAACTATTTTACCAGGAGCTCATGAAGAACAAAACATCTGGGTAACTGAGTACAATGGTTATATTAAATCTCTTAATGCAGTTAACTTAGATTATGCTAAACCTGCATTACAAAGAAAAAAATTCAGACATTACTTGAATTTCTTAAATTTGAGAAAAGATTACTCAGGTAATGTGAATATGATTCTTAAGTTAGTAAATAGTAAAAATCAAATATCACCAAGATAATGTATAATAAGAAAGCACTCAGAACTATTGTAAAGAACTTAGACAAAGCAAAAGCTCCTGCTAAACCTAAAGACATTATTGTAGATCCCATGGGTCAATGGAAATATCCTGGGCAAAAGACTAGAATACCTGGAGGTGATATTACTATGCAAGGTGTATCATATCCAGTATGGGCACAACCTAATGTAGGTACAGGACAACTTATGCAACCAGGTCAGGATTATAAATTTCCTGGAGCAGATTATGTTGATGAAACTCCTATTGCTAAGAAAGGTGGAAGTCTTAAAAAGTATTCAAGAAGTCTAGAGGCTAAGAATAAAATATTTGCTGATAACCCACTTACTAAGAAACCTAAGTCTAAAAAGATCTTTGATCCTACATCCAAGAATTATAAAAATGGTGGAGTAAACCAGACACCTAGTCTTCCTTTAAAAGCAGGTCGAGAGGTGTATGAAACATTTGCATATGGTATGTATGACAGACCAGGATGGCAAAAACAAGATGGTGGAGAAGCATGGGATGCTGAACTTACAGATGAAGAAATCCAAGCATATAGAGATGCAGGATATGAAGTAGAAGATCTAGAAGATAATACTTTCCAACAAGGAGGTTATTTTTCTTATGGCGACAAGAAGTACATGAAGAAAGATGGTAAGTGGTTAGTTGAGTCTAATGGCAAGTATATACCCCTATCTAAGAATGTAGCTGAGAGAAGTGCTGTACTTAATAAACAAGCTAAGTATGTTAAACCTTCAGCTTCAGCTAAGTCACAATATGAGTTAGATCAAGAAGCTAGAAAAGCTAATTATTTTAATCCGGACTATTCTGTATTACCAAATATTAAACAACAAGTAGCTGAATCAACAGTACCTGCTATTTCATATGATAAACAATTACAAGCAAATAGAACAGGTAGTGATGCTAGAAAATCTAAAGAAGCAGCCAATTTAAGAGAAGAAACTATACAAGCTGTAAAATATAATAGTGGGTTACCTCAAGATCAAATAGATGATATTCTTATGGACCCTAGAAAACTTGCTAAGTATAAATATTTAGGAGAACAAAGAATGTATGGTAATCCTCAAGAAACTGAAATTAATAATAGATCTAAGACAGCACCTCAAGGATTATTTAGTAAAGGTTTAGATGTATTATCAAATCCTTTTACTGCTATTACTACAATGGGAAGTGGTGAAGGTTTACCTGATTACATGCAGAAAAATCTAGATAGAGGTACATTTGCATATACTAAAAATGCTGCTGTTCATACTGAAAGAAATCCCTTAGACTATGTTGTAGATTTTACTCCACTTGGTTTGATCAATGATGCAAGAAATGTTGTAAACGGAATTGCAGAAGGAGACTGGGGAAAAATAGGTTGGGGATTAGCTGGTGCAGTACCCGGTGTAAGTGAGCTAAGAAGTGCAGGTAAAGCTGCTAATCTTGGATCTAAAGCAAGCAAAGTTGTCAAACCAGTTTCTAAAAATGTTAAACGTGCAGTAGATATTGGATACTCTGGATTAGGCAAAGGTATCATGAATAAATATAATCCTCTTAACTTAGTACCTAATTATGGTAAAGCAGTAAATAATCCTAGAATAGAATTAGGTAATGTATTAGAAGATGTTGTACGTTCAGGTAATGCAACTGTATCACAAGGACCTTTGCAAAAAATGACTAATACCATAAGAAGAACACCTACGCCTGTTATGAAAGCAGGTAAAAATACAAGTAGGAATAATGCAAAGTCTATATTTCAGTTAGAAGTAAATCCTAATACGGTTGGTTCAAATGTAAAATATGCAAATGATCCTATAAAAAGAACTGGTCAAACATATAGAAATGTTAGGAAAGCAATTAATCCAAAATATGATGTAAATAATAAGGCTGCTTATGAATTAAAATATGGTAGAAACCCGGCTACACAAATTCCTTTATCAGATCCTGGAGTTGCTTTACAAAGAAGATTACCTTTCTCAAATAGGTATGTTAAAGTAGATCCCGCAAAATTAGCTAATAATCAAGTTCAATGGGCAACTAGAGGAACGGGTTTACAAAACTTAGCAGAAAAATACGGATCCACTGCATTAACCCTTCCAGCAATAGCAGCTTTATTATCAGGTCATGAAAAAGGTTATGGTAATGTATTTAGTAATACAATAAGCAAAATTGATCCTTATAGTTTTGTAAAAGACTATAATCCTTATTATGTAAAAGATATTTATAAAGGTTTAATAGAAAAAGACGGTGGAGAGATTGAAATGGATGCAGATGAAGATATGATTAACTACTTAAGATCTCAAGGGTATACGGTAGAGGACATTGACTAAACTTTTTAAGTTTATTTTTTAAACTAAAATTTATTATATTTATATATAACACCTTATTATGAAAAGACGTGTAAGAATATATAAAGCTGGTGGAGAACACTCAGCTGATTTAACAAGAGCCCAACAAGGAATGGAGATGCAACCAGCTCAAGAACAAGCTCCAGCTCCTACAGCACAAGATGTAATGACTTACATGTTACAAGTTATTAGTCAAGGTTCTACATTAGATGAAGCTACACAAGCTGTTGTTAGTCAAGGTATTCCGATGGATCAGGCTACAATGATAGCAAATCAAATTGATGAATATGTTAAGCAACAAGCAGATGCTAACATGGCTCAAGAGACTGATGATGAAGACTCTGCTGAAAAACTTGCTATGCAACAAGAAGCTGAAGAAGCTGCTGCTGCAGAGGAAGAAGCACGCGCTGCAAGAATGCAACAAATGTATACACAAAATGAATCTGACTATACAGGAAGTACTGAAGATGACTCAGATCTTTATATGAAGTTAGGTGGGGTAAAAAGTAAAAGAGACTACATAAAGAATTATATGAGTCTTGCTAAGAAACAAATGGGTGGAGGAACTGAACAAGTTAAACCTGATCTTAGAACTGATGTACCTATTAATGGTAGAACTGAACACTTACAAAAATTCTTAGGAGCGGTTAAATCAACTGCTCAAACTGCTGCATTAAAGAAACAAGCAGAAGAAGCTTATAATCAAGAAATGCAAGCAATGGCTCAAGAAGGTGGAATGTATCCTAATGCTGATGAAGATCCGGAGAATCCGATGCATCACTTAGGTTTATACTCACAAGGTTTGAACCAGGTATTTGATAATGATATGATTACACAAGCTCAATTTGGTGGTGGACTCTTTAATGGAAGAGGTCAACAAAGAAGAGCAATGAGAAGAATGAATAGAATGTTCCCTGTAGGAATGGTTCCACAAGGAGCTATGTTCCCACAAGGATTTAATATAAATAACTTAAATGCATTTATTCCACAGAGTGGTTTACCTAATGGACAATCAACAGCAACTCCTCAAGGTTTTGGTGGATATGGTCTTGCTAATATTGATGTAAGAAGAACTGGCCTATTTGGTAGACCAAAAGAATATACTATTAACTTTAATACTGCTGCTCCGGTTCAACCAAAAGAAGCTGAAGACTTAATTGAACAAGCAACAACTAATGCTGAAGCAACTGCAAAAGAAGAAGCAGAAACAGCTAAAGCAGCTGAGACTAATACAAGTAGCACAACTAATGCTAAAGTGCAGGAGGAAGCAGCTAAGACAGCTGATGTACAAACTGCAGATGGAGTTACAGCAGAAGTAAAAGCTAAAGATAAAAGTAATACTGGTAAAGCAAAACCTGTAGAAAAAATAAAAGAAATAATAGAAGAAGAAATTATTCCTGTTGGTTCACCTGTTAAAAACACTTCAAATACTAAAGTTGGACCATATAACTTTTCTGGTGTAGCTGATGCAGGTAAGGCTTTTGGACAAGCTTATCTTGATAATCAAAAAGCAGCAAAAGTTGCTAAATGGAAAGAGTATCAAAGACAACAAAAAATTGATGCTTTACCTTGGTTAGAAAAACAAATGTGGTATGCAGAACACCCTGAAGATAAACCTTCAGTTAAAAGTAATGCAAAACCAAAAACTACTTCAAATAAAACTAAAGCTAAAAATTTAGTAGGTGATATGATGAATCCAATTGCTGAAATACCTAGTTGGTTATTTTCTCCTAGTGATTCTGGAGGAGGTGATAATATTGGATATCAAGTAGGTGGTTTTACAGATCCTGAATCAGGACTTTATAAGTTTTTTGCTGGAGGTGAAGATCCTTCTATTCCACAATTATCTCAAGCTGATATTGACTACATGCACAGTAAGAATACTACGGACCCTTATTTTGCATATGGTGGTTATTTTCAAGATGGTGGTGATAATACTCCTGTAGATATTTTAGATGCTAAGGGTAATGTAGTAAGACGTGGTACTCAAGCTGAAGCAGAAAGAGCAGGACTTAATCATAGATTAGTTGAAGAGGAAGACAACCAAACAACTAATGAAGATGTAACTACTGAAACAAATACAAATCCATATATTCAACAATACAACAATAGATACAATCAATATCCAGCAATGTATCCAAGAGCTTATGGAGCAGGAAGAGCAATTCAACGCGCTGGTTCATGGGATAAACAAAAAGGTTCTCCTTATATGACAGGAACTAATAATCCATATATGGGTCAATTAGGTCCGGGTTCTGCTATTAGTAGTATTGATGTTAAAAGATCTGGTATGTTTGGTGCACCTAAGAAGTACACTATAAACTATTCTGTACCGGGGCAAGCAGGTATTAATGCAAACAAAACTCAAAGCTATAAAGGTTCTGATGGTCAAATGCATTTTATGAATAATGCAAATGCTAATCAACAAGCTCCAGGTACTGCAGATGGAAGAGAGTCTAGACTTAAAAGCATGTATAGAAGAATGACTGAGAAAGGATTCTCCACACCGGAAGAATCTGGATCAACAGGTTTACATGATAAGAATGACGAGAAGTACAAAAAAATCTATGGACATTATCCAGGTGAACAAGCTAATGGTAGACCAGAGTTACCAGAGATGGGTAAACTAGCTACTAAACCATTAGAAGAAGCAACACCTCTTAATAATCAAGTTATTAGAAATCAGGCTGATTTAAATCCAGAGATGTACAATAACTTACCTAACATGCAGACTAAAGGTCAAGGTATGTTAAACTTACCTGAGATTCAGAATGAAAGAGTTGCACAAACTTTTCCATCTGCAAATCCTCAGCAAGCACCAGAGAATCTTTCTCCTGTAGTTAATACAGCAGGACCAAGAGCTGGTATGGAAGACTATACAGGTTTTGGTGATTATCAAAATCCAGTAATGCCTGAAGCAGATTATATGCAAGATTCATTACAGATACAAGGTAATCCTTATAACTTTGGTATGGACACAGCTCCTAATGAAGAGGAGATGGCCGCGTACTTACAAAATAATTTAATGCCTGGGGTACCTGGTTTTGAATATCCTGCTTATCCTCATTTTAATGATGCTGGTCAATATATTAATATGCCTAAAGAAGTATATAATAGTAGACCTACTAGAAGATCATATAATGTTAATCCGGTTAATACTTCTCCTAGTAGAAATACTAATCCTATTAACACAAATACTTTTTCAAAAAAAGAAAATAAAGAAGCAGAAGGTCAAGCTTATAACCAGTTACTAGATATGCGTAATCAAGCATCAGGAGATGATCCAGCAACTTTTAGAAAATCAGCACAAAAAATTGATGCTACTGGTAAAAGAATGTTCCGTAACATGTCTAATTCTCAAAAATTAGATTACTTAAAGAAACTTAAAAAATTAGATTTAAATCAGTACAATAGTTATCTTACTCTTTTACAAGATGGAGGATCTTTACCTCAAGCTCAAAAGCTAGGTGAGTTTAATTACTCAGGTAATGATATTCCTTTTGGTTATTTTAAAGATCCTACAACAGGTTTAATTAAAAATCTTGCAGGAGACATTTATAAACCAACTACTAATTTACAAGGTAATGCAGATAAGTTAATGAATACTAATGACTTAGTAAGTCAAGGTAATGGTTTAACTACTGATAAATCTATGGGTTTTGATGCATCTGGAGAACAATACAGAAATGATGGTTTATTATCTGATGCAGAAAAAGAAGCACAAGCTAGACAAAATGTATCTGTAGATGTTAAACGCAAAAACATGTGGGATGTAAATGGACCATTACTTAATGATAAGATTAATCGTGGAGTTAACTTTGCATCAGGTATCTTAGAAAAACTAAATGCGGCTAAAGCAAATAAAGGCATGTATGATAGATATAATGCTGATGAGTTATATGCTGTAAATCAAGATAAGGACAGAGGTACATATGATATTAACTCTGGATTATTTAGACCTGATGAGATGGGCTTTACAGGAGTTGCTGCATTAGGTGGTTACATGCAAGAGGGTGGAGCTTCCTATGAAGAAGGTGGTGACACTTATATGTCAGAAGAAGAAATCCAACAGTTCCTTGCAGACGGTGGTGAATTAGAATTTATTTAACTTTGTGTTATGTACTATAGAGTAAAAATTAAAAAGCTTCCAGGTAAAGCAACTGGAGGTGCAGCAGGAAACAAGATTGTTCCTAATCAGACATTAAGTTTTGGTGGAGCTGATATGAATATGGGCCCTGCAAAACCTCAACTTAGAAAAACAATGACAGCTATTCCTAGAGATAAGGCTAACGTTGAAGTTGAAGACAATGAAGTTATTGTAGGTGACTTAGCTGGAGACGGTATGATTGGTACTGCTGTAGCTAAAGGAGAGAGACATAGTAATGGTGGGATTCCTTTGAACTTGCCGGATGATACTTTTATCTTTAGTGATACAAGATCAATGTTGATTAAGGATCCTGCAATGTTGACTAAATTTGGTAAGGGTTCCATTGACGGGAAAAAGTCTAAGGGTTATACTCCTGCTGAACTAGCTAAGCCATATGATGTTACTAAGTATAGAAAAATTCTTCAAGATCCACAATCAGATGCAATTGATAGAAAGACTGCAGAGATGATGATCAAGAACTATACTATGAAATTAGGAGCTCTTGCTATTGCACAAGAAAGTAAAAAAGGATTTCCTCAAGGTATTCCTTCATTGGCTAGACCATATATGGAAGCTAATAATATTAAGGATGAAGATTTAATTCCTCAGTTACCTCAGCAACAGAATCCACAAGAGGAAATGATGGAAGTAGGTCCTGAACAAAACTATCAAGAAGAAATGATGGAGGCACCTCAACAGATGCCTAATGGTCAACCTATTGCTATGCCTCAAGAAATGGAACAAGGTATGATGCCACCAATGGCAGCATATGGATATGAGATGCCTTCTTATATGGCTTATGGTGGTTATCTTCCTGAAGCACAAGAAGGTGTAGTAATTAATCCATATGAGAATGCTAGAACGGCACAAGGTAATGTTACTCCAACAGGTAAATCAAATAAGTATAGTACAAGAGACCAAAACATTAAAGAATACTTAATGCAATGGGAAGGTCTTATACCTGGTATATCTAAAATGAGTGAAGGTAAAGCACAAGCTGCTATCTATGATTATAACTTAGAGAATAATCCAGATGCTATTAAAGCAATGTGGCAAGAGTATGGTCTTACAGCAAAAGGTAAGAAGAATGCTACGTTACGTAAGTTAACTAAGAATGGTGTATTTGATGATGAAACATTAAAAGATCCGGAAGTACTTAAACAATTAAAAGATGCATATGTAGACAACTACTTTGGTGCAAGACAGATGGAACCTGCAAAAGCTAAACCAGCTCCTGCAGAAGAAGTACCTGTAGAAGAAGTTGTAGCAGAAGAAGAAGAAGTACCAGCTAAAGAAGTAGAACGTCCAGATGATGGATCTGACTTTGAAGTTACTCCTGATCAACCTTATACAACTAATGCTGATTGGATGACACCTGATAGAGTTAATTATTATGGAGCTCTTAAGGATAAGTCAATGATCAAAAAGTATATGCCTTGGGCTCCTCAGTACAATCCTGAAATAGCACAAGCTGTATATCTAGATCCTACAAGAGAGTTAGGTGCACAGTCTGAACAAGCTAATATGATCTTACAAGGTTTAGGTCAATTTACTGGACCACAAGCAATGTCATCAAGAGCATCAAGTGTACAAGGTACAGGAGCTGAACAAGCTGCTAATACATTGTCTAGAATTAATAATGCTAATGTTCAACTTGCTAATCAATTTGCAGCTAATAACGCAGCTACAAGAAATCAAGCTCAGCAAATTAATCAGGCAAGTGCACAAAGATTATATGATCAGAATACAGCAGCTAACCAAGCATATGATAATGCAAGAGCTATGGCTGATCAAAATGTAAGACAAAGCTTTAACACAGGATGGAACAATGCTTCTAGACTAGCACTTACTAATGGTTTGTATGAGCAATATGATATTGATCCTGTAACAGGTAATGTGGTATTTCAAGGAGGTAAAGAGGCAACGCCAGTTAATAGCAAGTCTATCTCTGAAAGAGCAGCTGAATTAAGACGTGAAGGTTGGGACCAAAAGATAGCTTATCAAATGGCTAAAGATGAAATAACTGGTAGATCTAATATTGGTGTTGACCCTGAAGCAGTAATGGAAAATTATGCACAGAAAGGTGGTTACGTTTTAGGGGATAACATATTCCCATTCATGTTCTACTAAACTTTATAGGTTTAATAAACTTATAAAATTTTAATATATTTACAATATAGATAAACATTAACTATGGCAACGTATCTACAAGGTGTCACCGATTATATACCACAGTTCCAGCCTTTTCAGCCGGACCTGAATTTCTATAATAATGTGTTGCAGACAAAGCAAACACAGTATGATAGTAACTATAACTCATTGAATAAGATTTATGGACAGTACTATTATGCAGATTTGACACATGGTGATAATGTAAAAAGAAAAGAAGAACTACTTAAGAATATTGATTTTAATTTAAAGAAAGTTTCTGGTCTAGACTTATCACTTGAACAAAATGTAACACAGGCAACTCAGGTATTTAAACCATTTTATGAGGACAAGTATCTTATGAAAGATATGGCCTTTACTAAGAATTTTAATAATCAATTAAGTAGAGCTCAAGGTTTGAAGAATTCAGATGATGAGAAACAAAGAGCTCAATACTGGGATGATGGTGTAGCAGCATTGAATTATCAAAGAGAAGAATTTGCTGAAGCAGATGTAGCAGATACTTTAAGTTTTGGAAATGCTGAGTATACTAACTATGTCAATGTTCAAGAGAAAGCAATGAAGCTTGCAAAAGAGTCAGAGTTATCAATTGAGTCTGTTGACTTTAGTCCTGATGGTAAATGGTTAGTAAAGACTAAGAATGGTGAACAGTTAATGGAACCATTAAGTAAATTATTTGAATCTCAATTAGGTTCTGATCCTGCTATTCAAGCTGTTTACAAAACACAAGCTTATGTAAATAGAAAGAATTATGCATCATCTAATGCTGCACAATTTGGAGGAGATAAGAATAAAGCTGAGATGAAATATCTTGAGACAAACTTTAACATGTTAAAGGATGCTCAACAAAAAAGATATAAAGACTTACAAGAGTCATCTACTAGTTATGATGCTAAGATCCGTGATATTCAATCTAGAATTGATAAAGGAGATAAAAGCCCAGATCTTCCAAAATTCTTAGCTAAGTTACAAGAAGGTAAAGCTATTAACCAAAGTGTTCTAGATAGAATTGAGTCTGATGTAAAAGCATTGGAGCCAGAATCTAAAACTGCTACTACATCTACAGGTTTTGTAAACCCATATGGGGACATTAAGTCTCTAAGATGGAAAGTAGATAGTGCTATGGCTTCTCAATTAATGGAGAAAGACTTAGATGAGTCTGCTCAGATCTTTGCATTCAGAAATGCTAAACAAGATATGGAAGCTAATCCATATGCTGTTAATGCACAGAACCATGCATTTAGAATGCAAGAGGTTGCATCTGCTAATGCAAGTAGAGAGCGCGCTGCTAGAATCCGTAATGCGGGTGAAGCTAAAGCTAATATGGATAAACATATGGTTGAATCAGGAGCTTATCATTATGACACAGATCCTGAAAGTCCAACTTATGGGCAAGCTGTATTAAACAGAGCTTACCAAGATACTTTTGTAGAAACTAAAGATACAGGATCTACAGGAGAGGTAAACTTAAAAGCTCTTAGTACACAAATTGGTAAAAAATATACTGCTGATTATGCAGTACCTTATATGCAACAATCATTAGCTATTATTGATAAAATGGTTGCTACTGGTAAAATGACTCAGAAAGAGGCAAATCATATCCTGAGCTATAATCATAAAGGGACAACTACAGTTGGAAACTTTAAAGCTAGAATGGATAAAGACTCATATTACTTTTTATCTAGAGAAGTAGGTGATAAAGGAATGGGTTATATCAAAAAGAAACTTGATTACTGGGTTAAAAATAATAAAGATCTTAAAGAGATTGCTGATGGTATCCCCGGATATTCTGAAGCTTCAAATAACTTTAACATGTACATTGGACATGTAACTGCAGAAGAAGATTGGAGAAAAACAACCTCAACTATGGTTGAGCAAAGCTTAAAAGCTAAAGGTGGAGACCTTGGTAAGTACGCTAAATACTTATATGATGATAAAGGAAGATTAAGATCAGAAGCAGAGTTTTATAAGATAATTAATAAAACTGCTCCTAGTAAACAATCCTTTATGGACCAAGTTGGTTTTGGTAAAGGTAATAAGTGGGGAACTGCAACAGGTGAAGGTATTCAACATGCGGCTAATATGCTTGGATCTCCTGCAGCTGGTATGGGTATTAGAGCAGTAGGTCCACAAGGTGTTGTTAAAGCATTATCTTATTTACCTGGTTTAGAAAATTTAGGAGTGGTAGCAAATGCTCCAGCAAAAGGTATCTATGATGACTTAGTAGCAGCAGCAGGTAAAGCTTATGCTTCTAATAAAATTAAGAAAGCTCCTCCGGGAATTAGTACTATGGGTAATATGAATGGTGCTGGTTTATTTACACCGGGTGCACAATCTATATTTGTATCTCCAAAAGCATTTGACACAAAAGGATATGCATACTTCCATGAATTTGCAAGAGACTTTAGAAAATTAGACTTTGGTGATAGTGATAAGAATGTTATTACATTCATGGGACCTACAGCTACAGGTATGTCAAAAGACTATAGAAGAAATGATATTGGTAAACAACTTGTTGATGCAATGATTGCAGAGATGAATAACTCAAAAAGTAAGTTTACTAATTTTAAAATGAGCTCACAGAATGTTGCTGCAGGTAATGCAAATACAGGAGCTATGATTCTATACCCTGATGCAGAATGGTTAGCTAACTATAAGTCTACTAATAAAGAGAATAACAATAACATGTTAAACTCTGATCAGTACAATGCTATTATGAAAAATGGTATTACTGTAATGAGTAACTCTAATAACTGGACTAATGGTTTATTCAGTTCAAGTTATCTTGATCCTGTTCAAGCTCAAGTAGAATATTTTGGACAATATGAATATAGTGATCCATACGGTAATCATACAGCAACTGTTAAGAAAAATACTTTAGGTACAGGAGATTACATAGTTGATCAAAGATGGAATATTTTAGATCATAGCACTGGGCAATACGTCCAAGGTAATAGTTATGAAAATATGAGTACGCTAGGAAATAACCTATCTCAAGTAGTAGGTACATTCCCAGGATTTAGTGAACAAGTACAACAATATAATACAGGAGCATATGGCTACTAATGATATACCTTTTGATTCTTTAGGTTCTTTAGGTTCAGGGTATGGTAAATTTGAATCATCAGATTTAGATAGACAAAGCATGATGCCTTTTGAAGGTGAAGGTTTGTCAATGCCTAAACCTGATTTCTCTAGAGATCAGCAACCAAACTTTGTACCTATTGTTCCAGGAACAGCAAGTTTAGATAATCAGCAACAACCTGTAAGACAATTAGTTGGAAGACCTGGTCAAAAACCTGGAGGTAAAAATATGTCTGCACAAGACTTTAGTAAAGCTTTATCAAGTTACTCTAAAGCAATTGTACAATCTAATCAGGATACAAATGAGTATGCGCGAATCTATTCCTATGATGCCGGCCCAAGTGGTAATGCATTCTACAATAGATATAAAGCATATGGTCAAGAGACTTTTGATAAGATAGGTTTCCATCCTTTTAGAGATAATGAAGCTGTCTTTAATGCAGGTACTACAGCATGGGATGATACAAAGAGAATGATGACACATGCTTTTGTTCCTTTGTTCACTAGAGGTTTTGTATCAGGACCTAAGAGTTTTGCAAAGATGTTACAAGGTGACTTCTCAGCAGACACAGAGGATGCAGAATTTTACAGCAACGCGGCAGCTATTGGACAGTCTACAAAAGGTGGCCTATCTGGTATGTTGAACAACACTGCAATGAGTTTTGGTTATACAGCAGGTATTATTACAGAAGCTATTCTAGAAGAAGCAGCGGCAGCATTAATCACAGCAGGAACTGCAGGTGGTGGAGCTCCAGTTTTATTTGGTGCTACTGCTAATAATCTTAGAAAGATCCCAACTTTATTAAGAGGCATTAAAGCTGTTGACAAAGGTGTTGACGGAATGCGCGCAATTAATACAACTCTAAGAGGATTAGACAATGTAAATAATGCAAGAAAGTTTTGGGAAGCAACAAAAGTTGAGAAAGCTTTATCTACTTCAGCAGGAAGATTCTTAAATCCAGTTGAGCACTTAACTCAAGGATTCTTTAAGATCGCTAAGAATGAAGATAACTTTACAGGACTAGCAAGAATTTATGATGCGTCTAAAACTACTGTAGGTTCTTTTTATAGACAAGCTAAAGATATAAATGTAGCTTTATCTGAAGCGCGCCTTGAAGGAGGTATGCAACAGAATGAGGTATATGAGCAATTATACAATGACTACTATGATAAGAATGGTCATGCTCCTTCTGATAAAGAACAAGAAATGTTTATCAAAACAGCTAAGGAAGCTGGGATGACAGATCTTGTTTGGAATACAGGACTTATCTTTATGTCTAATAAGATTGTATTTGATAATGTTGTAGGTGGTAAAGCTGGAGCTAAAAACTGGCTTGCAGGTAAGACACGCGAAATATTAAACTTAGAGACAGGTAGTATTGTTAAGACTGCTGAGAAAAAAATATTGTCTACGGGTAAAGAATTAGTTCTACCAAAAGTAAACTGGAGAAAAAATAGTTTAGGTAATACACTAAGAGGTTTTACTAAAGATCCAATTAGAAAAAGTATTAAAGGAGGTATTGGTTATTTCAAAGCTAATATTACTGAAGCTATTCAAGAGAATGCTCAGGATGTAATTAGTGAGGTAACTAAGAATTACTACATTGATTCTTTCTCAGATCCAAGTAGATCTACTTATAACTATGCTGCGGGTTTAACAAAAGCTGCAGTTAAGAACCAATTCTCTGCACAGGGAGCTGAAACATTTACTTCTGGTTTAATCATGGGTATGTTTGCATCACCATTGAATGCAGTACCTAAAGCTTTTAGTATTGGTTATAATAAGATTTTTGATAAAGAAGCTTATAACAAATATAAGGAAGCAAGAGATACCTATGGAACAAATCTAGTTAATCAACTATCTAGTGTAGATGTTGCTGATTTCTGGAATCATAGAATGTTTACTTTAGGTGCTCAATCTAGTGCCGCAGATACAATGCAAAACGCAGATGAGAAAGCTGCTAGAGATGCTGCAGATGTAGCTTTCATTCAAGGTATGGGAACTGCTGCTGAAAACAATATGATGGATCTTTATATTGATCAATTAGAATCATTCAGACAGTTAACAGGAAAAGAATTAGAAGAAGCAGTACCAACTATTCCTCCTGGACAAGGTGATGAGTACTTGGAAAAACTACCTCAAGCAATTGAGAGAGCTAAAAAGATTGAAGATAAGTACAACTACTATAAGAAGAACTTTCCTAATCCGGTTAATTTAGATGACTGGAAAAATGCTAAGGATAGTCCTGACTATGAAGATGCTGTGACTACACATCATGCTTGGAACATGGCTACAAGAAATGCTGTGCTATTAAATGAGACTTTTGATAACACAGCAAAAAGAATGGTAAGTATTACTAATGATATAGTAAATAATGGACCATTAAAAAATATTCCTTCAACAGATCTTAATTTATTATTTGACACTAAGAAGATAGTAAATGAAACAGAGATCTTGAAGACAGAGATTGAAACATTAAAGCAAGCACCAAAAGGATCAGTACCTGCAGGTGAGATTGCTAATAAAGAAAAGAAACTAAAAGCTCTTGAAGAGTATAAAGATGGTTTAGCTAATTATATGCAACTTACAGCTAATAGAGCTTATATGATTGCTGAGATTAAAAAAGCTGAACCAGATGCTACAGATGAAGATATTGAAGAAGCATTAGATAAAGTTTTTGCAGAGGCAAAAGAAAATTTTGAAAAGGCTTATAACAACTATTTAAAAACAATTGCTAAAGTATCTGACCAACATATCTTTAACAATGATATTGATGAGTCTTTCTTAAAGTTAATTGACTTCTATAAACTTGATAATGAATCTAAGTCTATGGTAGAATACATTAACTTATTACATAATCCAAAAGAATTTGTTGATCACGTTAAGAGAAACAAAGTCTGGATGAAGGAATTGTATAATAACCGTAGAGATTACTATGAAGCTCTTAAAGAACAAGAGTTCCAAAAGAAAGAAGGTAATGACTTGCTTAATGCATTGGCTGACAGAAACTTATATATTAGTGAAGATGATTTTCAGAAGTGGCAGATGTATGGAGTATATCCTGAAGAAGTTTTTGATAATAGCAATAAGACAGTAATTAGAGATACTAATCCTAAGTATGATGAGATCATCATGTTGTTTAAAATGCTTTCTGATATTCAAGGTGCTAAGTCAACTTTAGAAGTTAAGAATGAAGCATTAGCAGGAGAACTTGCTAAACTTGATAATCAATTACAAGCTGAGTTAGAAGCTTTAGATAAATTTGAAACTAAGAAAGAACTAGGAGAGATTGCTAAAACTAATCCTGTTACACTTAAACAAGTAGAAAAAGCATTAGAGGTTGGCGAGTCTGTAGATTTAACTTATGAGCAGAATAATGCTGAGACTGTTACTACTATATATAAAAGTGAAGAAGGTCTTAAGTTTGATAATGAAGATGGTGACTTGATTGATCCAGCTAGTGCAAAAGCATTATTTGGAACTACTAAGTTTACTGCTAGTCAAAAGTATAAGATTGTTGAAGAAGCAAATCCAGATGAGGTAAAACAAATTACTGATAAGTATGAGAAGTTAAAAGCTGAAGCATACCAAAGAAATATTGAGTCAGGTACACAACTAGGTGAGGAAGAACAAGTAGAAGCTAAAGTGCTTACTGCTGATACACCTGTAGATAGTATGCCGGCTGAATTACATAATCAGTTAATGGAAGCCTTTGCTAAGTATGGTGAAGATAAAGGTATTAATGAACTTAATGAGGATGACTACAATGAAGCTTTTGATTCTTTTGTAAGAACTAACTACATTGCATCAAAGATCATTGATGATTATAATAAAGAACAAGAATTAGCTGCTGCTACAAAAGTAGCTCCAGGTGAAGAAGTTGTACCTAGCATTAAGGTAGGTGATAAAGTATATAGCCTAGATGATTTATCTGAGAGTGAAATAAAATCATATCTTAAAAGCTATGAACTAGGTTTAAAACAACTTGAAGAAAAAGAGAATCCTACTCCGGAGAATGAAACTCAAGCTATTTATTATAGAGCAAACATTAAAACTATTAATGATTACTTTACTAAGAGAAAGCAAAAAGGATTTACTCCTGAGCAAAAGGCTACAGTAGATGCTCTTAAAGATTTAATGGATGTTCAAAGTAAAATCAGACGTGGTAAAAAAGGTTATGAAGTAGACGGTGTATTGATGCAACGTGTTACTAATGTAATCCGCCAGTTTGAGGATGAGTATGAATATAGAGACACTGTTAAAGTAAGAGCGGCATATTATTCTACTATTGGAGCGGTAGGTCTTACACAGGACTCTATTGAAGCATTCATGGATAAGTTAAAAGCACAGCCTTTAAAAGGTTTCAGTGACTTTACTTATAGTGAAATTGAAACAGAGTTAGATGCACTATTAGAAGGTGTAGCAGAACCTATTGATATTACTACTCAAGAAACTTTATTAGAAAGTTTAGAGAAAGACTTAGAAACTGAAAAAGGAGAATTTGGTGATCCAGAAAGAGCAGCAGAGATTCAAGATCAGATTAATAAGTTAAACAAAAAAATAGAGAGAAAGAATAGACTAGCAGCTTCTGCAGGAACTAATGAACTTACTGGAGCAGATGAGTCTATCCTAAACTATGTACTTAATGTAGTTGGTGAAACAACATACCAAGCATCAAGAGATGTAGGTAATTACCTGGATGATCAGATCAGAAATATCTTTGATGGTAAGAATGCTACATTTAATGATACGTATATTACTCAGGAAGCTTTTGATCAGTTGTTCAATAGAGAAGTTGGTAAAGAAGGCTATGTAACTGCAGTAAAAAATACTATTGACAAAGAAGGCCTTTACATTATATCTAGAGGTTATAAAGATAATGGTGTCATTCTTTATGATAAAGATGCTAAGGTTGCTGGAGAGATGGACTTACTAGCTGTAGATAGATCAGGTAATGTATTCATTATTGATGTTAAAACAGGTAGAGGAGACAAATGGAGTGGATTCTTTAAAGAGAATAATAGATATTCTAAAAAGGATAACTATACACTTCAGCAAACAGCATATGCAAACTTGTTATACAACATGACAGGCCTTAAAGCTAAGGTTAGTTTGTTACCTATTCAAGTAGACTATAATGATAATACTAGTATCATTAGTGAAGGTGGAAGACCAAAAGCTAAAGATGTTCTTGAGCCAGGTAAATTCAGAATCCCGCTAGAGATAACTGAAGACATTCAGGCTAAGATTGACTCAATCATTCCAAGAAAAGCTGAAGAAGAAACTGTAGAACAAGCACCACGTGAATCTTCTGATGAAGAGACATCACCTGCAGTAGAGTATGAAGGACAAGAACCTGCACCACAAAATGCTGTAGAGATTGATCCTCAGTTACTTGTAGCAATTTCAAAAGCAAGTCAAGAACAACTTGATAAAGTAAATACAGGTTTAGCTAACAAGATTAGACAAGGAGTATTCAAAGCAGAAGATGTTATTGAATTACAAAATGCTGTTGATGAAAGACAACGTGAATTAAGTGCCGGTGCAATATCAAAATTATCTGAAAATAATATATCAGTAGGAACACAACTTGTTGCTAATGCTACTATCTTTACAGGTAAAAATGACGCAACACCATTTGCTACAAGTAATACAGTAGTTAGAGTTACTAAGGTTGATAATACAAATCAGAAAATAGTAGTAAAAACTATTGGTGTTGGACCAAAACAAAAGACAATAAGTTTTGAAGAGTTAGATAAATTGTTTAAATTAAAACAAACAGTTATGGATTTAGAAACAAATCAAGGTCAGCCTGATATTCAATTAACTAAGACAGAGCAAGATCACATTAGTGAGTCCTCTGATAATGTAAGAAACTTACTAGTAAGTGATACTAGAAAAGAAGAATTGAGAAAAGAAGCTGATACTGTTCCTGTTTCTGAGTTAGATAATATGTTGTTTGAGGATACAACTTCAGACTGTTAAAAAGATTTACTATGATAAAGTGTGCACTTTCAACTGAAACAGTTGAACTTTTATATAAAAACGTATATGCCCACATGGCTGAAGCAGCAAAAGCTAAAGGACCATTTGACTATAAAGCATATATGAAGTTTGTCTATACTAACAAAGCAGAAAGATCTACTCCAGAACAAGCCGCAAGAATAGTTCAGCATATTCCTAGAATGATAATTGACTTAGACAACACTGACTTCTTTGACATGGAAGACTTTGTTGACTTAACTGCTGTTAAGAAGATGGGTCAAAAGTTTTTGAATGCAGTTGATGGTATTCAAAATGTAATAGATGAGTTTAAGGAAGTTGATAATCTTAAACCATTAAAGAGTACTGTAGTTACAAAAGAGCAAGAAGCATTTAATCCTCCTACAGTTGATCCAGAGATTGGACAATTTGCAGAGAGATTTGTGCCTTATAGTGCTTTTACTAGTACGCTTCAAGAGTTTGTAACTATCAATCCTACAACAAAGGAGATCACTTATGATGAGAAAGCTGAAGAGTCTAAGAAACATATCTATACAGCACTAAGAGCAATTAAGGATTCAGTATCTGAAGATACACCTATTATTGATTCTGTAGTGTACCAAGGAAAAGTTCTTAAGTTAAAAGCAATACGTCTTTCATCAATTCCTCAAGGTGAACTTGATACATACACTAAAAATTTACTTGTTAAAGCTAGAGCTATTGATAAAGCTGGAAATACTGCAGAAGGTGTTACTCCGGCTGATCAGATAATTGCATTAGTACTTAGTGATGGTACTACAGGTGAAGCACTACGTTTTGATAATGAAGGTAACATTTCTCAAACAGATGGTAAACTTGTGTATCAGTTTTTAAGAGATGCAAGAAAAACTGGAAACAGATATGAGGTGACAAATATCTATGGATACGAAGACAATGTACTTAATCCAGAGACTATTGCATCAAAGCTTTATGATAAAGACAGTGGTTTAACTTTTGAACAATTTGTAGAAAAAGTTAAAGAATATCAGCAAGCAGACTTCAAAGCATTATATGATCTTAAACAGTCTGTGATTAAAGAAAATAAAACAGAGACATTACCTTTACTAGGAATTAGTGAAGGTGTTCCTGATTTCTTGGTGGGTAGTACAATTATGTTAAATAACCTGAGTACTTTCCCTAATATCAATAGAGATACCTTCAAGACTATTAAGACAGTACAAAAGACTAGAGGTATTTATAATAAAGGTTTTGCAACTATTACTATTAATGACTCAGAGTTTGTCATAGATAGAGCAGATGCAACTGATGATGTTGCTAGACAAGTAGCTAGTGTACTTACTAATAAGAATATTGATTTCTCTGATAGAGTAGATTTCTTTAAACAGTTCTTTAGTAATGAGTTACAAGCTACAACAAGAAGACATGAGACATCTGGAGAGTATTCTAAAAAAGAATTCTGGTTTAACTATTCTAATTTAACTTCACAGGAAAGCAAGTTTAGAAACTTCTTAGATAATAGTATTGACTTATCTGATGCTGCAGTACAAAAGAAAACAGCTGAAGAGTTAAAAGCTGATGCTGATAAGATCTATGATGTATTGATGACTGGAAAAGGTAAAAGTACCAAGTATCCGGCTAAGATGATGTTCAACTCTGACTTACTTAAGAAAGAGCGTTACATGACTTATAATGCAGATACGGATGAGATTGTCTACCAAGATTATATCAACTTTGTACAGTCATTAAAAACACCAATTAGTATTTTCTCTGGAGACCCTGGAGTATTTAATACATATATGAAATTTGGTATGCCCTTACCTATCTTAGATCAGGTAAATGCTGCTGAACAAAGAAATCAAAATAACACACCATCAGAGACTAAAAGACTTAAAGATCAGATTGTAGATAAGTTAAGAACTGAAGGTGTAAGTGATGCTGATGTAGTATCAGTATCAAAAGGATTTGCATTTGGTAAACACTATGCAAACTTTAAAGTTGCTGTAGCAGGAATTGAAGGTGAGGTAAAAGTATACTTCCCTAACAAAACAGCTCTTATCTCAGTTGATGGTAAGACATTCCAGGATCCAACATTCCCAGCTAAAGGAGATTTAGTTAGAGTAAGTTATAGACCTGAGTTAACTACTGAGGACGGTAGAGTAATCAATGATGTACTTGAAGTATTTGGTATTGGAGAAGATGGAACAACACAATCTTTCATAGGATATGTTGCTGAAACAGATTTCTCTCAACCAAAAGAAACTCCAAGAACAGAACCTGAGATTGAAGAACAAGAGATTGAAGAAGTAATTGAAGAAGAGCCAGCAGTAGAAGATGCAAGAATCATTAATACTGGACCGGCACCAACTGAAAACAATACTGCAGTTAGTGATTTATTAAGCAGAGGCTTTGAAGGATTAGACAGATCAGGCCTGTTAAATAACAATGTAACTAAAGAAGAAATTAAGAAAGCTAAAGAATGGTGGGCAAACTCACCTTTGAATAAAGTTATTGAACTTACTCATGCAGCTAACTTAGTTAACTCAAATGTATATGCTAGATTTACAGCTGATGCTAAGACCTTACTAGAACCAGATGCACCAATGGCTAAAATTACCATTTACAAAAAAGGTACAATGGTTGATGTCTATCATGAAGCATGGCATGGTTTCAGTCAGTTGTATTTATCTCCTGAGCAAAAACTTAAACTATATAACTCTATTAGAGAGTATAAAGATAAAAACGGTAACACACCTTATGCTAATAAGAAATTCAGAGACATTGAAGAGATGTTAGCTGAAGACTTCAGAACATTTGCTAAGGACCCTAAGAAGTTTAATGAAAAGACTAAAGTACAAAAGAGTTTGTTTAGAAAGATCTTAGACTTCTTACAGAACTTATTCTTTGGTAAGACATTTGATCCAGCTAAGGCTGCTAGCAAAAACTTTGTAACTGATAACTATCCTGCTAATGTAGAGGCATTATTCACTAAGTTATACTATGCTGGTAAAGCCCCGGCTTTATTAAATAACTATACAGCTAAGATTGATAATGTTTCTTGGGATATACTTAACCGTGGTGTAGAAAAGATAGACAATAAACAAGAGGATGTTTTAAGTAAACAAGACTCTACTTTAGTGACTGCTAGTTTTGATTCTGTATTGTCTGAGACTATTGATGAGATCAATGATGCAAACAATGGAGTTAAATCAGGTACATTAAGATTGTTATCTGATAAACCTTTCATTGATAAGGTTACAGGTTTACCTACATCTAATAGAGAGAAAGTATATGGTATTATAAAAGAAAAATTTGATACTAGATTAAAAGCATTAAGAGAGGAGCTTGGGCCAATTACTGATAAGTCATTTGATTCATTTGATAGTTTAAAAGATCTTGAAGATAATGCTGTAGCAATTATACGTACAAAGTCTGGTAAGGATAAGTATATATTCTTATCATCTCAAGTTGATAGCTTTAAGAATCTTACTCCGGAGTTAAAGAATGGAGAACTTGTAAAAGGTGAAAGTTATAAAGGTGCAATTAAGATTGTAGCTGACTTCTACTTACATGACACTATTGGTAATGACACTGAACCTAATATAGAAGTACTAGTTGTTAATGACGCTAGAGATGCTAAGGTTCAATTTGATGCATTTGTTAAAGGTGGTCAAGATGACTTTACTGAACTTGTACAAAAAGAGATTCCGGAGTTAATTGATTTGACTAATGAACAAGAAGATCTATTGAATAACATTAGAATTCTTGAGACAACATTAAAGAACTGGGGTGACCTTAATTCAGGATTCTTAAAGTACTACACAGAGAACAGTAGATATGATTTTGTACGTGATACAGAAACAGATGTTGAGTATGTAGAGTATGATGAGAACGGTGAAGTTATCTCAGATGAAACAGATGTAAACAATGGTAAAGATAGTGCAGACTTATTTGACAAACAAGTAGGTAAGAAATCTTCTGATCAATTAGCTGGTAAAGAAACTAGATACATTGTAAATAGTTTATTCAAAGTTAACAAAGAAGGTGGTAAAAATACTTATGTCTATAACTCATTAGGTTTCAAAGAGTTAGCAGACTTTAGTAAATCTTGGAGCATCTTGTTAAGAGAGATTGGTGGTGTTAAAAATAGAGAAGTAGCTTTTGCTAAATTAGTTGCTGCATCTAATGACTATGCTCCTGAATTAAAACAACTAGTAGAGAAGAAACTTCCAGATCCAACTAAGGTAACAACTGAAGCTGAGTTTGATGTGAGTGCTTCTTTCTGGAGAGACTTTAGTTTGTCTAATATTCCTTATGATCAGTTGACACTTTTCCCGGTTATGGGTACAGATGAAAGAGGTCAAGAAGTTATTGGTGGTTTTTCAATGGAAGTTACTGATGCATCTTATGAAGCTAGTAACATCTTAAGAAAGTTCCAAAATAGATTTAAAGCTTTACAAGAAGGTGAAAACCCATATATCAGTAAAGTTAAGAATGTTACTATGATTACTGAGTTAGATACTTTAGTAAACAGATTTGAGAACAAGAAAAAACCAGGGACTTTTGATACTAATAAAGCAATTGAGTTCTTAAGAGCAATGGGTATATATGTAGATGATATACCTGCAATTAAAAGAGAGTTGAATAAGAATATTGAATACTACGGTGTTCAGTACTTATATGATATTGTTAAAGATCTAAATGACATTAAACAGAATCCTTTCCAGAATTCTACTCAGGCTCAAGAGATCTTAAATAAGTTTGTAGTAGATCCTATTGGACTATTCAAAAGTAAAATTCCACCTAAAGTATTAAAGAGCTTAGGTGATAAAGAAGTTTACCAAAAGAATATCATGGATAGACTTGCTAAGCTACAAGCTACATATGGTTTAGAAACAAGTAACTCAGGTGTTATTAATGCTGCGGGTGACATGGTATTTACCTATGTAAAAGACTTTAGTATTTCTAAACAAGTAGATGCTTTAAATACAGTAAAGAACTTATCTGATGTATGGGCTAAATTAGAAGATGGCACTCCAGCAAATAATGATTATAAGTTTATGAAGTACTTAGATCCTGCAGTAAATACATTTACTATGAGATCTCAGTTACTACGTAGTGTCTTTAACTTTGAGAGTGGACAATTTGATAGAAGAGGTGATAAAACATTTAGACTATCAATGGTTTCCGGGACACAGATTGCTGATTTGAATCAAGGTACAAATACTATTGACTTAGATCCTTCAGGTAAATTCTTACAGGAAATGCACACAATGCTTAAAGGTGGACTACAAGAGTTCATTAGAGCAGCAGGTAAGAAAACATCATTAGGTCTAAGAGTTAATGGAGGCTTGATCAAAGATAAAGGTGTTGATGAAAAACTATACGTGGATATTGAATCATTGGTTCCAAATGGACAAGGTGAGAGATATGCAGTGAATAGTATCTTGATTCCTTATATAGCATCTGAGTATGATAGAATTCAGAAGTTTAAAAACAATAGAGAAGAGTTTAAAAAGTATTCTGGATATAATGATAAAGTAGGTGGGACTAAAGAAAATCCTATCTATGCCGGTGAAGTATTTACAGCATTTGATAACATTCTTACTGAAGATACTAAAAAAGAATTGCTTAGTGAAGAAACAGTAAAAGCTGTTGAGGCTTCAGGAGGAGATATTGCATTGTATATTAAAAAGACTCCTGCATTAAGAGCAAAGGTAGAATCAGATATTATTTCTTATTTTGGTGAACAGACTTCAGCTAATCTTGATTTCTTAAAAACAGCTGAATACATTGATCCAGCATTGTTAGAAAAACTAGATAACACTGAGTTAGATGAGTTAGAAAAAATAGCTACTCTAGTTAAAGCTTTTACTTATAACTCATGGATACATAACTTTGAGACAGTAAACTTATTCTTGAATGATATTGCTCAGTATGGACATGCAAAAGAAAACTTGCATAAAAGAAATACAGGTGCTCAATCAGGAGGAAATGGGTACCCAACAGATATTTATGCACAGAACTTTATCAATAACATTTGGAATAAAGAAGGTAAGACATATGCTTCAACATTAGGTGCAGAGTATCCTAATATCAATTATGACGGTACAATAACTACAGCTATCATTGAAGATGTTGAAAGACCATCTGAATACATGCCTCAGATTGAAAAAGGTTTAAGAGAAGACTACGAGAAAAGTTTAAAGGATACTGGTTTATCTAAAGAACAAATAAGTGACATCATTGAAAAACGTATTAAAGCTGAGCTTAAAGTATATGCTGAAATGAATGAAGCAGATGGTGCCGGATATATTACTTTTGATGCATACCGTACACTTAGAAAGCTTGAGCAAAACTGGAGTCCGCAACAAGAAGCTTTATTCCAAAATATCATCAATGGTAAAAAGGTTAAGACTTCAGATGTAGTTGAGTACTTCCCTGTATATAAGTTACAGAACTTTGGACCTTTAGCTAATAACACTTTAGCTCCGGTTACATCTATGCATAAGTTTGCCTTGGCTCCACTAATCCCAACAGAGATTGCTGGATCAGAACTTGAACACTTACATAAACAAATGATTAAAAGTGGTACACACTACTTAACATTTATATCAGGTTCTAAAGTAGGTAATGTTACATCTAATGGTAAACCTGATCAAGTGTTTACTGATGATACTATGACTAAGTTAAAAGATACACTTGAACTTACTCCTAATATTCTTAATCTTGAGTATGTCAAAAATGTAACTGAGGTTAATACACATTTTAAATCTAAAATTACTTTCCCTACTCAAATGAGAGGTATCATCTTAGATGGTCTTTATGAGAAGGGTGATATTGCTGATGCTCACAATGCTCCAATTGCAGAAGACTATATAACATCTGTAAAACAGTATAGTGATGTTTTAAAAATGGAGTTGTTAAATGAGATTGACTATAAATATGTAGATGGTAAATATCAGGGTGACCTAGCTAAATTCTTGAAGCTAGTACAAAAAGAGTTGAGCAAGAGAGATATGCCTGAGCATCTAGTAAATTTCATTGGAGTTAATCCGGATAAGACTTTAAAGACAGACTTATCATTACACTTAGAGGCTGAGACAATTGAGAAAACTTTACTTGCTATTATCAATAAGAGATTGATCAAACAAAAAGTAAATGGTGAAGCCTTAGTACAAGTACCTAGTACAATGTACAATGGTTTGTGGGATAAGATGGTTAAAGTAGATAGAGCTGACAAAGATCAAGTAAGAAAATACTTGGGTTCTAATAACTTACCTTTCTACAGACCAGGTAAAGATGGAAAGACTGTACCAATGAAGATTGCAATATCGCTTCAAGGTCAGTTTGTTAACTTATTGGAACTTAATTACTTAGGAGAAAAAATTGGTACTATTGATAGATTGAATGAAGCTATTAAGAATGATGCTTGGATTAAACAAAATCAAGAAGCTATCACAGTTACTGGAGCACGTATTCCTATTCAAGGTTTGAACTCCTTAGAGGTAGCTGAGATATGGCATTTCTTACCAGCTGAATCAGGTAATAAAATTGTGGTTCCATCTGAACTTGTAGCAAAAGCAGGATCTGACTTTGACGTTGATAAGATTTATTGGATGATGCCAAACATCAATTCAAGAGGAGAACATATTAAATCATCTGTGACTAATGAAGAATTAACTAAGGATATTGATTCTTTGGAGGGGAAACCGGCTGACGCTAAATCAGCTGTGAGACCTGCTGTCTTAATTAAAAAACAGAAAGCAGCATTAGAGAATAAACTTATTTCAGCTACAAGAGCAATCTTAGAGTTAAAAGAAAACTATGCTACTCTAGTTAGACCTAATGAGACTTACTTGGTTAAACCTATTGCTGATGAACTTGAAGAACATGTTATTGAATATAACCGTTTCAAGAGAAATCATAATGAGCCTATTCAAGTTTCAACTGACGGTAAGAATAAGAAGTTAATTTCTCCTACAAGAACATTAGAGATTGGATACAATATCCATAAGCATGATGTAAATACTACATCTAAGAGTACATTAGGTATTGATGCATTGGATAATAAATTGAGTCCTATCTGGAACTCAGTAGGAGCTAAGATGCCTGCAACATATAAGGAATCATACTTTGATGATTACTTAAACAAATATGTTGATGGTACAGTAGACTATGAAACAAGATTGTTAATGCCTCACAATACTATGAAAAATAGTAAAGGGGAAACAGTAATTTCACTGTCTGCTAGATATAATCAAGCTGGAACACGTATTGCTGACTTACGTTCTCATAAACTTAATGGATTATTAGATGCTGAGAAAGATGCATGGGTAGCATTTATCCAAGCAAATTTAGAGGGTACTCCTGTTATGAACTACTTAATGGATGCAGGTGTACCAGAAAAAACAATCTTTGCATTTGTATCTCAAGGTATAACAAGAGACTATTTTGCTAAACAAAGAAACTTAAAAGGTACTTTTACTACAGCAATTAATAAAGCACCTATTGATCCTAAGTTTATTAAGTATAAAGCAGCATTAGCAGCAGAGAAATCAATACCTTTTAAATTAAAGAATAATATTATTAAAGAGGGTAGTGACTTGTATTTTAATGCAAAAGTAGCTAGTCTACCTAAAACTCAAGAAGTTTCAATTACAACAATTGATAGAACCAAATATGTAATGTCAGTTGGTGAGTTATTAGATGCAATAAAAAGTGATAAACTACCTTTTGATCAGATTAAACTTGTAACTGGTCAAGAAGAATATTATAAGAAACCAGCTTCACTTACCGGTGCAAAACACTATTATTATATGTCATTGGCTGCAAGTAAAATTGCAGGTATCAGTAAAGACCGTATGTTTAATACGGATGAGTTAATGGAAATAGTTAAAGATCCAGGTAAACCTGAAAATGCTGCAAAAGAAGTAGCTGCTTTTATGCACTTCATTGAGTTAGAGAAATTAATTAGAGGAGTTGGTGCAGTTAAGAAGTCATCTAATCCTGATACTAAGATCTCTAAAAACTTACAACAAGTTAAAGCAAGAGAAACAGATTACTTAGATGTATTAGATTCATCTAAAGTAGACCGTGAATTACCTGCAGACTTGAGAAATAAGTCAGTATTGAGCTCATTCTATGTTAATGACTTATCTATAGACTTAATTGAACCATTGTTCCCATTAAGACTAAACAAAGATATATCAAGTTACTTAACAGATAAACAAAGAGAATTCTCATCTACAATAGCTAATAAGTTTGGTGAGGGTATAGATGGCCAAGCTAAGTTTATTACTCAGTTTAATAATGGTGTGATTAACTATATCTTCCAGAACTACATGTCAAACTTTGTTAATACCAAAGGAGAGATAGTAGCAATGCCAGATAACTATAGAAAATTTGATGTTGTAGAAAGTAAAGAAGCAGTAAATGGAGCAGTACTGAAAGACGGTAAGATGTTAATCAATACAGCAGTACTTGAAAAAGACTTTAAGGACAAAGCTTATATTGATGGTTATGGTGGTGAAGATGGTTATGCTAGTAGAGGTTTAGTAGGTTTTTCACCACAGGATAACCCATTCCCAACTCAGTCATCATATAACCGCTATGTTCTTGAAAGAGAATACTTAAGACATACATATGCAGATACTGAAATTAAAGAAGGTCAGAAAGAACTATTTGAGAAATTCTTAAATAAGAAAGCTTTAATGAATGTCTTTAATCAAAAAGCTATTATGGGTACAGATGCCTATTCATATACTGATCAAGTAATGGATATCATTGAAAAACATCCTGATCTAAAAGATAGATTCCCAATTCTTGGCCAGTTATCTCAAGCTCCTTATAAGAATAAGAAAGATGAGAATATCAAAGTCATGCAGTTGAATGACAAAGATATGGTTACAGCTGATCTTGCTGGTGTGTACAGACAAAACTTAAGACAACTTGCTGATGTAACAGTACGTAAAATTAAGAGTACAGAACCTAATGGTGATGTTGAGAACAAAAGAATCAGTGATATATTTAATGTATTCTCATTAATGATGTTGTATCAACATGGTGTAGGTTATAGTAAGTTTGGTTTCCCTAAAGTATTAGATGAAACAGATTACGTAGCTGTTATGAA
>Ga0181344_1000048_pt1 | contig 51821 bp, 61 predicted proteins | sample Su13VDMLBDD_FD_130098 | JGI IMG/M metagenome (GOLD analysis project Ga0181344, IMG submission 130098) | Freshwater viral communities from Lake Michigan, USA - Su13.VD.MLB.D.D | ecosystem: Environmental > Aquatic > Freshwater > Lake | place: USA: Michigan | collected 2013-07-15
GGCGACAGGCTCTGTGTCTAACTCGGGTATTACGATTGCCTATCAGATCAATACGGGCTTTCCTATTTACACTATTGGCACCGGTTGGGGCGCAGGTCCTTGGTCTCGAGGCACATGGGGTTCGGGTTATACCACTGGCTTTGGCTTTCAGTTAAGGCTGTGGAGTCAGGCCAACTTTGGTGAGCGTCTGCTCTTTTCTCCTCGTGGCGGTTCGCTTTATGTGTGGGACCCCGGCTCAGGCGCAACTCCCGCGTATGGCACTCGTGGTACAGCCGTTACAGGTACGGATTGCCCGTCCAAAATTAACCAGATTATGGTGTCGGATACCTCACGTATCACGATTGCGTTCGGGTGTAACGACTACGGTGCGTACGATACAACGCCCCAAGACCCATTACTTATTCGCTGGTCTGAGCAGGAGAGCTACACCGGTTGGACACCAGCAATTACCAATCAAGCAGGTAGTTACCGCCTCTCGCATGGTTCCGAAATCGTCGGGGCGTTACAGACTCGACAAGAAATTATTGTATGGACTGACGCATCTATCTACTCCATGCAGTACCTCGGCCCACCACTAGTGTATGGCTTCACTTTACTTGCGGACAACATTTCTATTGTCTCCCCCAACGCTATGGCAACTGCTGCCGGTGTTGTGTACTGGATGGGGGTTGATAAGTTTTACATCTACTCAGGCCGAGTTGAGACCCTACCCTGCTCAGTGCGTCAGTTCATCTTTAACGACATTAATCGAGATCAGGAAGCGCAGTTCAACGCGGGCACCAACGAGGGTTATTCTGAAGTCTGGTGGAACTATTGCTCCAAGAACTCAACCGTCATTGACCGCTACGTCATCTTTAATTATCTGGACCGCGTCTGGTACTACGGTACGTTAGACCGAACCGCTTGGTTAGACTCCCCCCTGCGTCAGTTTCCTATGGCGGCTACACCGGGTAATATTATTGTGTACCACGAAGCGGCGGTGGACGATGGCTCAACCAACCCACCCAGCCCAATCAATGCGTACATTCAATCGTCTGACTTTGATATTGGTGACGGCCACAACTACGGCTACGTATGGCGGATGATCCCGGACATTACGTTTGATGGCTCGGATACGACTGGCGCTACATCGGACAAGCCATTCGTGCAGTTCACAGTACGTCCCAAGCAGAACCCCGGTTCAAACTACGGCACAGCCTTGTCCCCAACAGTAACTTCAGCGCAGAGTTACGCGGGGCAGACGACTTACAACGTGCAGCAGTTCACCGAGATCGTGTACAGCCGAGTGCGTGGTCGCCAGATGGCGTTCAAGATTGAGTCAAACAGTGTTGGTACCCAGTGGCAGTTGGGTGTGCCGCGTATTGATGTGCGTCCTGACGGTAGAAACTGATGACGATATTCACACAGGTCGTTACAACAGAAGAATCATCACTTACGGTGGTGAGCGCCCCCACGTTGCCTTTTGCACCCGTGCAGTACCAGCGCGAATACCAAGACACGCTAAATAACATCTTGCGTCTGTATTTCAACCGAATCGACGCATTGGTAAGTCAGCTACGGGTTGGTAACTTGAATACGCTGGCGCTGCCACAAGGCGCGTTCTTCCAAGACGGTGTGACTACGCTATCTGCGGGTATAAACAACGCAGTAACAACTATTCCTGTGGTGTCCACGACAGGCTTTCAAAATGCAGGGGCGTTCATTATTGGGTCTAAAGTTATAACGTATACCGGCAAGACCGCAACTTCATTTACTGGGTGTACCCGTGGTCAATATGGATCAAGCAACGCTGCTCATTTAGCTGGCGTTTATGTAGGCGAGGCGCAAGCCCCGACGGGTGCGGTTGCGCTTATTATGTCGGATACAACTAGTAGTAATGGCGTGGCGTTAGACCCGGCAGATAAGTCCAAGGTAGTGTTTACAACGGCTGGGTATTACAACGTCCAGTTCAGCTTGCAGCTACTGTCGTTTGATAATGCGGTGGATAACGTAACAATCTGGTTTTCAAAGAACGGCACCAACATCGACTACAGCGCGGGTCTTGGTACCATTCCAGCAAGGATCAGTGCTACTAAGCCAGCTACGGCAATCATCTCGTGGAACATCATTATCCCGATGAACGCCAACGACTACATTCAGCTTTACTTCGCATCAGATAGCGGCAACACCTTGGCAGTGACTTACCCGCCCGGAACCAGCCCAGCACACCCGACTTCACCGTCAGTTATTTTAACAGCAACATTTACTTCGGCGCTGTAAGCCTATGCTTTGCGTACGTACGATGTTAAACTTTGACAAATTTTTCAGGATGAGGTAGCGATGAGCCTCCACGACTTAGCCAATCAAGTACAGAGCGCCGGACGAGGGGAGGACAAAGTACTTGTCCATATGACCCCCGGAGAAGTTAAGGGGCTGCAATCTCTTGCCATGGCGCATGGTGGATCCCTTACAGTCAATCCAGAAACAGGCTTGCCTGAAGCTGGAATTCTGAAAAGTCTACTCCCTACACTTATTGGTTTTGGTCTGGCCCCGCTTACGGGCGGTTTGTCCGCAGCTTTGATCACCGGTGCTGGTTATACAGCGGCCACGGGCAGTCTGAAGAAAGGCATCATGGCAGGTCTTGGCGCTTATGGTGGCGCGGGGCTGGCACAGGGGTTGAGTTCGATGGGTGCGCAAGCGGCAAACGCAGGGGCAACAGGGGTTTCTAACGCCGCAGCGACGTCTCACATGCAGATAGGTAATTCATACAGCACTCTTGCTGCCCCAACCACAACAACCGCAGCGAACGCAGCAACAACCGCTGCTAGAGGATTATCGCCAGAAGCAGCGGCAGCGCTTAAAGGCGGGCCGTATCCGTACGATATAGCGGCTAAATCAGCAACACCGATCTCCAGACCATTTACCGACTACATGAGCCAAGTGGGACAAGGCGCTAAAAACGTGTACGCGGGGGGCACTGAAGGACTAAAAGCATTGGGTGCAGCAATGCCAGAGTACTCTATTACAGGCGGTCTCCTTGGCACGGCAGGGACATATGGGATTGAAAAGCAGGAAGAAGCCGAAGAAGAGATGCGCAAACGAAAAGACGCGCTAAATACTGGCATGATTCGTCCTTATACTTTTGACTATAACGCAACTAACGTAGCAGCAGAACCTTATTCGGGCAGTGCAGAGCGTACATACTTCCAACCTACATTTACAGCACAAGAACCATACAAAGCTCCCGGCCCTGAATATGCGGCTAAAGGTGGTTTAATGGGCTTGGCTGTTGGGGGTCCTGTTGAGGATATGGCCGCGATGAACGCAGTGGGTGCGAATACAGGTTATCCCATGGCTGCTTTGCAAACACCTATGTACTCTAACCCTGCGATGCAGCGCCCAGAAGCTACAAACGTGGTTGCGCCCTCGGCTGATTATGGTGTGAGTACTTATAGCGGGGAACCACGGTTTGCCAAAGGTGGTGGTACAGCAGAGCCACAAAGCAGCGGGTACACGTACAACTATGATCCCAAAACTATGCAGTTTACGCAGACGGGCGGCCCCGGTACATCGGGGGGAATCGGAGGTTTTGGTAGGGGCATCATTACGGGGCCAGAAAGTTTTGCGCTGACTCAAAAACAATATCAAGCAGCGTTAGCAGACAAAAACGCGCGGCAAGCTGCAGTGCCCAACGGTACAGTAAGCGGTGGCGTGGTTGCGCCTGTCATGCAGCCTACATCCCCAGTACAGCCTTTTATACCCAATATTGATATTCCGGCTTATCAAACGCCTGAACAACGGCTGGGGTTGGGTGGGTTTTATGACATGATGAACCAACAAATGGGCGGGTATGGTGGCTACGCTGCTGGAGGTGGGGTTTCGCACCTTGGCGACTATTCTGATGGTGGGCGACTTTTGAAAGGACCCGGCGATGGAGTTTCGGATTCTATCCCTGCTTCTATTGGTGACAGGCAACCTGCTCGTCTTGCTGATGGTGAGTTTGTGGTTCCCGCACGTATTGTGTCCGAAATCGGAAACGGCTCAACCGAAGCCGGTGCCCGTAAACTCTACGCGATGATGGATCGCGTGCAAAAAGCACGACGCAAAACCACAGGTAAAAACCAAGTAGCTGCAAATACGAAAGCGGAAAAACTGTTACCTGCATGAGTTACACATTTCATCTTGGCCGATTTAAAGAAACATACGAAGAGTTGGAACCTTTGTATAGACAGCATTATGCTGAGATGACGGATAGGCTAGAGAAAAATGGCATACCATATTCTTCTTACAACCCGAGGCTAGACCGATACATATCCGCAGGAGATCGAGGAGATTTGTTGACATTCGTTCTGAGGTTTGATGGTGAGGCGGTTGGCTACAGTAATGTCTACCTTACGAATGATATGCACAATGGTGATTTAATTGCCCAAGAAGATACTATTTTTGTACTTAAAGAGCATAGAAACGGTGTCGGTAAAAAACTTGTTAGAGTTATTTTAGAAGAACTGAAAGAGCGCGGAGTTAAAAGAGTATCTGTTGCCGCGCTTACCGATTTGAGAGTTGCCAAACTTTGGAAGCGAATGGGCTTTAAAGAGGCAGCGATTCAAATGATGTATACATTTTAAGGTGCTGCTATGTGCTCATCCTCTGAACCGCAACCAACTAGTACAAACCAAACAACTACAACTATTCCAGAATACGCCAAGCCGTATGTGGAAAAGATGTTGGGTAAAACAGAAGCCCTTAGTAACGCCCCCTATCAAGCCTATGGTGGTGAGCGTATTGCTGGGTTTACGCCAATGCAGCAGCAAGCGCAACAGGCGGCAGCTAATTTGGGTCCAGCAAGGCAAATAGGAGTAGGCACCCAAATGGCTGGACTCGCTGGGTTGGGTGCAATGGGTGCTGGGCAGCAATATCAGCAAATGGCTACAAATCCATACGCCATGCAAGCTTACATGTCGCCTTATGTAGAGAACGCGTTGGCACCCCAGTTGCGAGAAGCCGCACGACAGTCGGCTATGGTGGGACAGCAAAACCAAGCCCAAGCAGTACAGCAAGGTGCATTCGGCGGTTCTCGTTCGGCCATAGTCGAGGCAGAGCGTCAGCGTAATCTGGGGCAAACGCAATCAGATATTTACAGCCGTGGCATGCAGTCGGCATTTGAAGATGCGCGTCGCGCACAGCAGTTCGGCTCCACGCTAGGACTGCAAGGTATGCAAACGGCAGGTCAGATGGCAGGGCAATTAGGGCAATTGGGGCAGACTCAGTTTGGCCAGCAACAACAAGCTTTACAAACCCAAGCACAGATGGGGCAGCAGCAACAAGGTTTGGAGCAGCAGCGTCTGGCCCAACAATATCAAGACTATGCGGATCAACGGCAGTATCCATATAAACAGTTGGCGTTCATGTCTGACATGTTGCGCGGCTTGCCCTTGTCTCAAACTGCGCAAACAATGTATCAAGCTCCACCTTCCATGATGTCTCAACTTGCCGGTTTGGGTATGGCGGGGTACGGTGCATATCAAATGTTTGGTAGCCCAAAAGGGCAGGGTAACGCTGATGGTGGGCTTATGGGTCTGGCTATGAAGAAATTGGAGGATTAAATGAAACCGATGTCGCTTACTTCTCCCGAATCCATTGCCAGTGAGTATAAAGGGAATAAAAAAGCAATCGCCAACGCTGCTCGTATGGGGCTAATCGATCCTACCGCCGCACTCATGGCGGGGATGTTTATCGACCGTATGCGTAATGCTGCGGCAGAAGAACAAAAACAGCAGACAACCGTAGCGCAAGACGTATTTAACCCACCGATGCAACCACAGGCGGCACCGCAAGCCTCTATGCAGGGTCAAGCTCAACCCCAACCCCAAATGCAACAGCCTCAAATGGCGCAAGGTATTCCTGCTGCGCAGATGGCTGCAGCCCAACCACAAATGGCTCCGGGTGTGGAAGGTCTTCCTACTGGTGATGTGGGTGAGTACGCCGGTGGCGGTATTGTGGCATTTGGGGATGGTGGAGATGTTACAGACGAAGAAGCTAGGGCACTTGGATATTCTAGTGCCGCAGAATATAGAGAGTATAAAAAGTTATATGGCGACAATGTAGGTAGTGTTGAAACAGTGCCTACAGATGAGGCTAGTGAAATTACTAGGATAGCTCCCGAGTATGGACGGAGGTCATCGATAGAAGAACTTGACTATGGAAGGCTTAGTCCTGAAGAACGTAATCAGCGGGTTATCGATGAATATACGCCAACTGAGGGGGTAAGGACTCTATATAATCAACTTGCCAGCCATCGTGCGCAACGTGGAGTTAGTGACCCAAAGTTTTATACGTCCACACGATTTGATAGACCTAGCGGCAACATTCCTAGAAAAGAAGCTTCTAGAGGAGAAGAGCGCCCGACTTTGCAAGATATTCGTAACCAGCGCCTTGATTTATCCACACCGTTTGATAGGCCGAGTGGGGTAACAACAAAAGCCGATGCTGCCAGAATGGAAGCAAGACAAGCCGTGCAAGATACGTTTGGACTACCCGGAATAATGAAGGGTAAGACAGATTTATCTACGGGGTTTAGGCAAGAAGGCGCTGCTGTACCTGAAGATAGACGCAGTGCAGCCGAGGTGCTCCCCCCGATTGCTGACCCTAATGCAGCTAAAACTGTGTCGCTCGGACCTAATCCTTCTAAACCTAACGTAGATAAATATGGGATACCACTTCCCGATGTAACTGGTAATCTTGAACGTGCAAAGAGACAGGCTAAGGATTTAGTTCCTGAAGTTAAAGAAGAAAGCCAAGCCGACGCTATTAAAGCTACGAAAGATCTATACACGGCAATGGGAGTTGATCCCGACTTGTATAAGAAACAGCGGGAGACGCTAGAGAAAGAACGGGGCGAACTTAAGTCTGACAAACAGGAAGCCAGAAACATGCGTCTTATTGAAGCCGGACTGGGTGTCTTGGCTGGTAAGTCGCCGTTTGCGCTTGTAAATATCGGTGAAGGTGCAAGCCCAGCGCTGAAAGGTCTTGCTCAAGACCTTAAGGATATTAAGAAAGCTGACCGGGATCTTACTCGCGCACAAATGGCGCTGGATACTACCGAGAATCAATTCAAGATTGATCAGTCCAAGTCGGTGCAAGCTCGCTTGGAAAAGAATCAAGAACGTGTGGATAAAGCTGCGCAATCACGAGCAACTGCCGCCACTTCGCTTGCAACTTCTTTAAATGCGCTTGAAGGCTCAAAGTACGAGGCTATGCTCCGTGATTTAACTTCGCGGTCTGTGGCAGAGACACAACTTACAGGGACTAAATATTCTGCAGATCAGCAACTTACGGGTACTAAATACCACGCGGATCAGTCTCTTCGGGGGGCACAGGCTCATGCAGCGGCTACTCAATACTCTGCAGATAGAGATGAAAGGCGTATTGAGCGTGTAATGAAAGATAAAAACATGTCGTATCCTGATGCGCTTGCTTGGGTCCTTGACCAGAAGCACCGCGAGGCTGACCGGTATAACTCAATACGTACGTCACTTGGAAGAGCGAACCGTGCTTTAGACGAGGATCCTGCCGCAGGTCGTATAAGAAACGAGATGGGTAAGATCGAAAAGAAATCTGAAAAAGATAGGACCGCCGAAGACAAAGCTAGACTTGCAGAACTTAAAACTAATTTAAATCGTAGACGAGATGAAGTTTACGCGGAGCATAAAATTACTCCTGAATCTTTAAGTTACATAGAATCAGTTGATAGAGATATATCAGGTAGATCCCCTTCTGCGTCCCCAGCCCCTGCCCCTGCTGGTGTAGGTGGATTTGTGGTAAATACTCCACAAGGCCCTGTCAGCTTTACAACAAAGGAACAGGCTGACGCGTTCAGAAGACAATATAACCTTCCTTAAATTATGAACTACCTCGAAGAAGCTAAAAAATTTGGTGGGACTCCTGTAACCAGCGACACCAAGATAAACTTCTTGGAGGAAGCTAAAAAGATGGGGGGCGCTCCTGTGCCCACCCAGCAAATCAATTATCTGGATGCCGCCAAACAGTTTGGTGGTATGCCAGTCGCTGCCCCAGACTCGGCTACAAGAGACACAGTAACTAACCCATTTGCTGTAGAGGGTGCTGCCGCTGCGCCTGTTGTGGATAAAAGCCTTTCTCCAATTGAAGAGACTGTCAAAGGCGTAAAGTCTGGTATATCTAGCGTAAAGAGTATCCCTACTTCTACCGGCGCTTTTGTTGATGTCGGCGCGGCCCTTACTAACCTAAACATAGCAAGCCTCTACGATAAGATCGACAAGGGAGAGATTACTGATCCGCTGCAGATTAAGGCAGGTTCTGATTTTGAGACTTCCCGTGCTCGGATGTATCTAAACTCAAAGCCTGAAACACGTAAGGTGCTTCGGGATAAAGCGACACAAGAAGTAGCTAACAGAAAAGAAAATATCCAAGAAGCGGTCAATATTCTTCAGCAATACCAAAAAGAAAACCTAGTAAACAAAGGCCGTACCCAAGATTTAACTGACATAGAAGGCGTTACAGATTTTGCAAATTGGGCCGCGTTTAACTTAGGTTCAGGTGGTGTACAACTCGTACCTATTATTGCCGCTGCCGTTACTACTGGCGGTCTAGGCGTGTTTGCCACTGGCACCACTATGGAATTGTCAGGCGGGGTGCAGAACCGTCTCAACTATATTGTTGATAAAACTAAGGACATACAAGACCCTAAAGCTAAAGCCGACGCTGTCTTTGATTACTTGGCAAAGAGTGGAGATGTTACGCTGGCTTCAGCTATCGCGTCCGGTACCGTCGATGTAATTCTTGGCCCTGCGGCGGAACTAATCAAGCGCCCTGCTGCACAACTTATAAAAGAACAAACCAGAAAAGAGATCGCCAAAGAGATTCCAAAAGCAATAATCAAGCAAGGCGGTGAAGAATTTCTGGCTGGTGGCATTCAGGAAACTATTCAGATCGCTGCTGAACGTGCTTTGGGTGAGCAGACTGGTGACTTCCTTACTAAAGAAAATATCAAGCGTATTGTCAACGCTGCCGCTGCCGAATCCGTTGCTGGTGGTGCATATGGCGGTGGGGCTAAAGCTGTACAAGCTGCATTCGCTAAACCCAGTACAAGCGGGGTCAATACTTCTACAGCAGAAGGAAGGGCCATGGCAGGGCTGGATGCGCTTGCAGCCAGCGAAGAAGCCGCTACTACTGCCGCTACAGAAGCTACTACAAGAGCCAAAAGAGAAAGTGGTGCTGGCGCTGCTCAACCTTTACGCACCCTTGATAGTCTCACTACACAAGAAGTAAGTAATATAGAGCGACAGCTTTTTGCTGAACTTGGCCGGGCTCCCACTGCTGAAGAACTTGAAGGGGCATTCAATGAATATATTGCCGAGCAGAATGCAAGTTTGGGAGTTGAGTCCGGAGCTAGTGTCGCTGGCGTTTCTAATACTGGTGCAGAACAACCAGCCGGAGCCGCCGGGGTTTCCGATACCGGAGCCGCTGCAACACCTGACGCCGGAGGACTGGGGGTATCTGGAGTTTCTACTGGTCAGCTTGAGGCTGGAACAACAGAACAGCTTGGTGCATTAGAAGAAGCAGAAACTTTATATACTGAACTATCCGCTGAATCTGATGCGGCTTGGGAAGAATACCAAGCTGCCAAAAATGCGTACGAGGCACTTACTGAAAATACTCCGGAAGATGTACAAGCCGAAATATACAACGCGTACAGAGCTACTAGAGATAAGTGGTCAGCACTAACAGACGAAGCTATCGCCGCGAAAGAAAACTATAATTTTTTGCTTGAAGGGCTTAAAACTCCGGAGCAAATCGCAGATGAGTCTACTGAAGGCATTCCTTCTACAGAAGATGTAGAAGCTGCTGCGCCAGAAGCAGAAGAAGTAATTACGGAAGGGGAACCTGCGAGTGTAGAAGCCCTCGCTACCAGCTACGCGGACGAGTTGTTCGAGGCTAACCCTGACTATGATGTAGAAGAATACGACGCCGCTGAAACCAAATTATTTGAGGATCTCAAAGCCCAAGGACTAACCGACCAAGTGGCGAGGGATACTGCGTCTAAAGTTTTTAGCGACAGACTGGTTGAGTTGGATGAGGGTCGAGAAGGCAAGATATTTAAGAGTCTGACCCCTACTCCCGCCACGTACATATCTCCCGCTGTTGGTAGCGTGCCTACTAACAAATTTGGTATTAATCGGCTTAACAAACTTTACAGTGATGGAAAGATATCAGCGCAGGAATACGCTGATGGGATGATCAAACTCTACGAAGAGCTTGAAGATAAGGCTATCAAAAAGTCCATGTCGCGGGGGCTCAAGAGGGAACGTGGGCTTGGTGCGGTTATAAAAGCGTTGGAGGACGCGGTTAAAAAAGGGCGTATTAGCGAAGAAACCGCCGAGTTCGCTAAGTGGCTGCTATTACAGAATCCAGCTATTGCTGCGGATTTGGCAATCTCTATCAAGATTCCGCAGACTGTACGGGCGCAGGAACAAAACGCTGGGGTTGCTGGTTTTTATAGCGATATGGCCCGCTTGGTTCGAATCATTACCCGTAAAAACGAAGACGGTAAGTACCTTGCTACCCCTTCTGATGTCGCTGTGCATGAGATATTGCACCACATGGAGCGTATGCTCCCCACTGAGCTACGTGCCTTAATCCGCGAAGAATGGAAGGTGCGGGTACAAAAGGCGATGGACAAAGCAGTCAAGGAAAACAACTTAGAAGTTATAAAGTACCTTGCGCTGGTAGTTAATGGTAACGCTGCTCAGTCCTCCGGCGTGATGCAAGAAGCCGAGAACATGATTAAGGACGGTAGGGTGCCCCATAGCTACTATGGGTTTATAAATACGTCAGAGTTCTGGGCGGTCAACGGCTCCAATATTTTGGCTGGTCGGTATGGAGCGGAAACTAGACTTCAGAAACTGCGCCAGTATGTCAAAGAGTTTATTGAGAAGATCAAGAGTATCTTCGGTCTTGATACAGATGACCCAATTATTAGGGGGCTTAACGCCGTACTAAAAGGCGATGGTACCTTCTTACAGAAGCAGATGCTCGCCGATAGTCGTGGTGGGCCGCGTTCTCCAAGTTTAACTCCAGAAGGTCGGACCACTGCGGATACCGAAATCAGTGAAGACGAGAAGAAACTGCAAGAGCAATTCCGCCGTTCTGGTGACTTGCAGCCTGATGTCGTAGAGGCGATTCGCAACAACGATCTAAATGGTGCGCTTAATATTCTTGCCAACCGTCTCGGTGGGTTCTATGGTGAACTTGCGGCAAAACTTGCGTCACTTAACCTACAGACTTCTATCGCTTTTGATAATGGTAATAATCTGACATATCGTGCGGTAGAGCAAACTGTTGGACCGCAGTTGCAGCGTGTTATGAATTACATGCGGGTGGCTGACCCAAACTATTACGATAATTGGTTTAAAGATTTTGATCGTCCAGAAAACCTGATTCGATTACGGACCGGAATTAATACCCTTTACTTTGATACTGTAATAGCCAAAGGAAAAGGTAAACATAGTTTTACAGAAATAGCTAATGAAATTAAAGACGTATCTGACGCAATTTATAAATACGATGTAACTGGGGCGGCAGGTGCGTACTACAATCTGTTTGACGCTATATCCCTCAATACCAAGAATATGGCTGGTATGGGGAACCGTGTGTTCCTACATGAAGTCGTACACGCCGCAACCGTCTCTATTCTCCGCGCCGATCCTAGTCAACTAACAAAAGAGCAACTAGATGCTCGTGAGGAAATAGAAAAGCTATATAGGTTAGCGCAGCGCAACATCAAAGTTGGTGAATACGGATTAACAAATAGGTTTGAATTCCTTGCTGAGTTATTTACAAACGAAGAATTCCAAAAGTTACTAAAGGCTATCCCCTATCCTCCTGCACGGACTAACGTACTGTCTCGGTTCTTTAACGCCATTTTGCGCCTAGTCGGTGCTGACAATCTTGCCAGCCGTGCAATGGTTGAAGCCGAAAAACTGTTTACTGCGACTCGGTATCAAGAAGCCAAACCTATAGGGCCGTTGTTTGCTCAAGGTAAGAAGCGTCGGGTTCGTGGGCCTATATCTACACCAGACACCTATCGCACCGCGTCAGATCAACAAAACATGTTCCTTCAGACTATGAAGGACGCATATGATGGTCGCATGGAATGGAAAGACGCGATAAAGATTCTAGGTCCTGCTCTTTGGGATTCTAAGAACGCGGTGCTTCGCGGTGCTACTTTACCGGTGTTAAACCTGACACACCTTGAAGATCTGACTCGTAACAAATTTACGCAGCTTACCGGTGCCCTGAAGATCATCCGCGATATGGTGGCGTATCGTGCCAAAAAGATGAATGCTGCCGGTGAGATACTTACTGAATGGACTAAACTCCAAAAGAAGAACTTTGCCCAATCTCAGCTTATGAGTCGTATTATGCTTGAGGCAACTATTCGTGGGGTTGATCCTGATACAGCTACGTCGGGTACATTAAACCCCGCATTCCAAAAAGCTTGGAACGCATTAAAGCCAGAATACAAAGAAATCTATCGTAAGGTTCGAGACTTCTACTCAGACTCAGTCACCCAGATGGTGCAGGAGATGAAGCGTCGCGCTGCGGCTATCCCAGACCCTGTAGCCCGTGCAGAAATGCTAAAGAAAATTGACGATCAATTCGGCCCTAACAATCTAGTTAAACCATACTTCCCTTTACGGCGATTTGGCCAGTACTGGTTCCAAGTTGGCTCTGGTAATTTTAAAGAGTTTTACGAGTTTGAAAATCCAGTATCGCGTGATATCGCTATGCGTCGCCGTATACGAGAGTTATCGAAGGGTAACGCACAACAGAAGAAACTTGCAGAAACCATAGCTAAAGGCAATGGCATATCTGACCTGTATGGTCGTAACGTTGGTACGACTCAGGTGCTAAAAGATGTGCAAGAACTGGTAGACGGTGTTTCTGCTTCTAACGTAACTGACCTGAAAGACCAACTGCAAGATAGCTTAAATCAGCTTATCTACCTGTTGTTGCCTCAGCAAAGTATGCGGAAGATGTTCATCAATCGTAAGGCTATTCAAGGTGCCAGTTCAGATATGTTGCGGGTATTTGCAACTACTGCAGTGCATAGCGCATACCAGCAGTCTCGGTTTATGTTTGCAGAGAAATTCTTGCAGAACCTAAACAACGCCCGTAGTGAGATCGACGATGCCCAGAAGGTAGGGATGTTGGACACGGACACCGCCGCTGCGTATAAGGACTTTATCCTTGAAGTAGAGAAACGTGTACCGACGGTAATGAGTAATGAGGACACCAGCTTTACTGCACAAGTAGCAGGTAAGGCTTCGGAGCTTACGTTCTATTACATGCTTTCGGCCCCGTTCACTGCGATACTCAATACTATCGGCGCGGTGCAGTTAGCTATGCCTTATATAGGTGGATCATACGGTTATGCCAAGGCAAACGCTCGGCTTCTAAAAAATATGGGGCGTTATCTTGGCACATCCCCTACGCGTACGTTCATGCCATTAGCCAAAGGCGTCGTGTCACAAGTCAATTTCCCGTCTATCGTAGAGGGGGCAAAACTACCACCCTTACTACGGCGTGCAGCGGATAGGTTCTTAGATGATGGCGTCATTGATATTTCACTAACTAACGATATTTTCGAACTGGGGGATCGCCCATCTCAGTTATATACAGGTATCGGTGCCACAGTTAAGAAGGTTATGTCCGGGTTGTTCCATCAGTCCGAACGCATGAACCGTGAGATCCTTTTATTGACCACGTTTGAATTAGCCTATGAAAAGGCGGTGAAGGACTATCAACGCCAGCCGGGTATGGAAGGTTTGCGTGGAGTCTATCTACGTGATGCGCAAGGCAACAAGACAAAGAATACACCGGACCAAGCGTTTGAGATTGCTATTCAAGAAGCAACTCGCGTAGCCGCACTGACTTTGGGTGACTACTCTCGGCAGATGAAGGGCCGTATCTTCTCAAATCCGATTGCCAACTTACTGTTGAAATTTAAACAGTACCCAATCCTTGCCCTCTTTGCGGTCTATCGTAATCTACAGATGGGGTACATTGAGCCGTTCAAGAAAGCCGAACTTGATCAGTATCGTGCGCTTCTAGAGAAAGAACTAGTAAACGATCCGAACAGAGATCAGGTCATTGAGCAGCGCATGGAGGAAGTCGAGGCTCAACGTAAGGCGCTTTCAAAGGAGGCTCGTCGTAGATTGGCTGGCATCTTGGGTGTCTCTATGATTCTCGGTGGGCAGGTGGCTATGCCGTACTTCTCTTTGGTGTTAGGTACGCTGGTCAAGATGTTTGCTGGGGAGGATGAGGACGAATACTTCGACTGGGAGAACTGGTTCTACAACTACATGGAAACAGAGTTCGGTGGGTATCTCGGTGCCATGTTGGCTAATGCCGGAGTGAAGCCTGATACTGCTGAGAAAGCAGGAAGAACCGCTGCAGAGATTGTTACTCGCGGTGTGCCTTCCGCTATGGGCGCAGCGTTGGCAGACCGTATAAGCCTAGACCCTAAAGCCTTGTTGTGGCGGGACGGGCGGTTCTCTCCGGATGCACGGGAGAACTTTATCGAGTCCATAATTGCTAATTCCGGTCCGGTGGTTGGGCTTGGACTTAACTTCACCGACGCTTATCAGCTTGCTAAGGATGGTCAGTATGGACGCGCTGCCGAAAAAGCTCTCCCTGCCATCGTTGCAAAACCTTTATCCGCTGCCCGCATGAGTGAAGAAGGGGCCAAAACTAAAGGTGGGGATGTGCTGATTAACGACTTCACCATGACAGAACTAGCTTTGCAAGCAATCGGCCTTCAACCAGAACGCCTTGCCCAGAAGCAAAAGGCTGCAGCTTCTATGAAGTTGAAAGAGCAGAAGATATTGGCCGAACGCTCTGCAATTATGGATAGGCTTTGGATGGAACGTGACAATCCCGATGCCTATGCCGAGCAGTACGACCGGGCTTTGGATTTCTCTGAGAAATACCCAGACGCTAAGATCACCCCTCGTCAGATTAGGGAGTCCTTCAAGAAACGTCAGAAAGACGCTATGGAAGCAGAGATGTACGGCGCTCGTATCGACAAACGGCTTCGTGCGCAGTTGGGGGAAATGGGTGAATTCGCTGAGGATGAAGAGTAAAAAAAACCCCCGGCCAAAGAGGGGGTGCCGGGGGGAAAAACATCTAGGAGAAACAACGTAAAAGCAACACGTTGTGTACCCATAATACTACCTAATTCTCCAAACTCGCAAGCCGCGTACCCCATCCTCAATTACAACCTTGCTAACTATCTTAAAACCTAGTCGGCGTGAGATTCGCTTAACATCTTCTTTGGCTTGATACGCGTGTATACAAGGGACAAAGAAAGAGGAGTTTATAAAAAACTTCCTCCAGTTAACTGTGTACGTGACCCCGTCAACTACCATCAGTGCCAGTGGCTACCGCTTCCTCATCTGAACCAGATTCGGTCTGCGCCGCACCAATATAAGTATCAGGATCAAGGAAATCACCACGGGAGCAATCAAATACGTAGGTATCCACCGGCGGAGTGCTAGACAGCTTGGTGCCCTTGGACATACGTTTTTTGATTGTGCCGACGTATACACCTTCCGACGCCAGAGCGTTCAAGACATCTTTCAAAGTAATCTGATTCTTGGAACAGTACTCCCTGAACTTTTTGGAAACAAGGAATAGTTTCTGAGTATCTGGCTCCATACGCACCGTCAACTCCCCTCGCGGCTCCAGAATCGGCAGTAACTCAACTCCCGTGCGTTTATCGATCTCGTCGTTAATCACCAAAGTATTCTGGCGCTGCTCGTTCCAGTATTCACCTATCACACTAGCGTAGCTGGATGCGGGCGGCTTGATCTCTTGACGCATTTGGGTAAACTCTTTGACCAGCCACTTGAACACCCTGCCGACATCAATATCGATCAAGCCAAGTCTACGTGCAAACATAGCACCGGCGATGTTGCAGGCTGCTACCCCCGACCAGAACCGCTCTCGGTTTGTGAAGCCGATCTTGCGGTCAATCAGAAGCTGGATATCTTTAACTTCTCTGATACGTTCCTCAAGATTGCATACCAAGTCACGGATATAGATACGCCCTGCGTGGCCGTAGTTGGAGTACAACTTAGGAAATACCTCGTCGGCTTCTTCTTTGGTCATCACCTTAGTCTCGGGGATGCTGTACTCAATGACCCGCATCAACTCACCATCCGCAGTTGCCTTCAAAGACTTCAGCTTATCTACTGCCGAAGCGTTTGAGGAACACAACAGAATTGTTTCCCATCTAGCAAAGTTATTACGCTCGGCGTTCTCGCTGGACTTCATCCTAGCCCTGCCTCTACCCTGCGATGCAGCGTATGAAAGGTCCGAAAAATCATCCGGAGTCATCTTGGTAAGCTCGTCACAACCAAGAGGTAGGTTATTCATCACCCCTAGCCGGTGCAACTTCACATTCATGGTATCTCGTTGAATCAGCATAACTTCTTCCGGATGGCCGTAGATGCTGTGCATTGCTTTAATTGCTGTGGTCTTACCGGTACCAGACTGATTGTTGATCATGTTGATCAAGGCACCCTTTAAGTTCAGGTGCTTTAGCAGTGGTGCGCCAAAACCGGTGAAGAACCCAAAAGCCATAGGCTCAAGCCCCGGCAGATCATACACACTGATAACGCTCTTCCATTCCTCTAACGACCCCACTGGAATAAAGTAATCTGCCAATGGTGCGGTATAACTTGATGGTGGGCTATAGCGGTCTCCGTCAGCACAAATTTCGGTATCGCCAACAACAAATGAACGACTATTTTCGGTCCACCCAAACTGGGTACGCATAATGTCTGCTCCTTCTCTACACTGCAATTCTTTTGTAAACCTGACAATGTAGGCCATAATCGCTTCCATCTGTTTCTTCATAGCGATAACGCCAAACCATGCCAACTTTTCTCGTAGCTTCTCTGTAGTAAGCAAGTCAACTGCTGGTAACGCAAACTCACGCACACCATCTTTGGGGGTGTGCAGCCGCATCCATACAACTTCACCATGTTGCGGGTCTTTCATACGCTTTACTACATAGAGGTCATGCTCATAAATAAGCACGGCTTCATCGTCCTCGTCATCTGCCTTCCTGTATACACCACCAGTTTTTCCGCGAAAGTAGGGGTACGGGTATTCAGGCACGGTGTACGTCACCGGTTTGCTGACATCTGATGGGGTAAATTGAATTACGTTATCTTCTGGTTCCGCTGCCACAATCTCTTGGCCGAGAACAATAGGAGAAGTAACCTTTCCCTTGTTCGGGCAGTTGTCACAGCCGCCGGGGTTGATCTTGTCAAACGCATCACAGGTATACGGGCCTTTGATTCTTGCCGCTTTCTCTGCGGTTGCTACAGGTGAATAGTCGGGGTGCTTAGACGAGATGTCATGGATTGCTTCCTCCATATCAACGCAGTGAGCCGCTATAGATAGCGCGGCCCTCCACCGAGGCTCCTCCAGACTTTCTTGATCCGCTATAGCCGAAGCCAACTGCGGACACGCACCATCCTTTTCAACCTTCATCATGATGGTAGAGAACCGAGACTGCTTGTTCCCCATCAAAGATTTGGTCAACTCGTTAATTTGTGTACGAGCATATTCAGGTACTTCTTCAAGCACACCAAGAATGTTTTTGAATTCTTCGTAGCTAGTTTCGGCACCGATGCACATCAGAACGACATCCACAGGGGGGTCGCTCTTTGTATTTAAAGTTTCAGGTATACGAAGAATAGAAGCCGCATCCGCAGTACGCGCTGGGTCTGCATGGAATCCACGTTCATGACAAACAGTCTTTAACCTATCTGCAATAGGTTTCCACTGTTGCCGCGTTATAGCTTCCTTGAGTGTCCAGTAAACATGCACCCCACGACCGGAGTTAACCATCGTCGGTTTGGGTAAGCCGAGGTCAGCACAAAAATGTTTAAGGGCTTGTACCCCATCACCTTGCGTTTCGTACGGCTTACCTTCTCCGCAATCAACGTCCAGCCAGAACGATTTGATATTCTTAACGTTATCAGTCGTGCGAGTGCTGTTTGTTTCGTATTTTGAACAGGCAAAGTAAACGTCATAGTTCTTTAGCAAAAGATCGTTTACTTCTTGCTCAACTTCCTCCAGAGTTTGCACGAAAACCTGCTTCGGCATTCCGGTCTTCTTTAGACCCACCACACAGTACCATCCCTCATCGGAGAGGACTGCGGACAACAAGTCTGTTCTTGCCATTTTTATCGCCGCCAATGCCGAGGTTATAGGGAGAACTTAGCCTGTTTCAGGATAGTCGATATCTTTTCTGCGTTAGATTTACGGGGTAACCATTCACCTACAAACCACTTGTAGATGGTCATCCTACTAACGCCAAAATACTCAGCTACATCTGATACGGGAATTTCTTTGGTGATGCAGAAGCGCCCCAGCGCAACGCCGGGGCTTTCCACACTAGCCTCTAAGTTCGCTTTGATGATCCTTGAAGCGTAACCACGGTTGTCCATGATTAATCATCTGTAGACCAACTATTGATTACCTCTGCAAAGTCCTTCTTAGCTGCAGGTTCCGCGTTTTTCTTCGAAGCGCGTTTAGTCGGCTCTGGAACGTCTTCAGGCGCTTCGACTTTGACCGGGGCCGATATTTTCTTCTTAGCACCGTCTGTCGTTGCCGGAGTCTGCGCAATAGCTGCCTTTGCAGCCGGGCTGTCACCTTTTGCACGGGCAATCTCCCACTGTTCACGGGTTAAGAACTTAACGGGCTTGAACGTCAGCTTCGGGGTATCTGAATCAGAATCCAGACGCATCTCTGTAATCAGAGTATTGATGTTCTTACCTTGCGAACCAACGTACTTGGCGTACTGCTGGAACGGCATCTTGTCTACATCGCCACGGCCAAAGATCGACGTAGATGGCAGTGTGAGTTGATATACATCACCCTCAATATCGTCGGCCAACAAGACAGCCAGACGCTGCTGGAATCGGCAAGCGCGGGAGTCACCATTACCAGAACCTTTAATGTTCTGTGGGCAGCTTTCGCATGTTTCGCCCTGTGGGGATTCGATGCTTGCATCAGGACGCTTACCATCATTCGACCAGCAGTCAGGTGCCGCAGATTCACCGGCTACGTATTTACCAGCGTAGAACTGACGGGCGATGTCACGGCCACCATTAACGATGACGATGTTCATGGCACGGTTCTCGTTCTTCGCAACTTCTTCTCCCGATACCATGAGACGGAACACGCCGCCACGAATCGAGATACGCTTGGTAGATGTATTACCAGCAAGGGATTTAGTCAGATCATCCAACTCAACTTCTTTAAGGTAGTCGGGCAGATTGTTTGATTGAAACAAAGTGATGTCGCTCATTGCGTTCTCCTAATTACTTACGTTTGATGGTAAATTCATATTCACTATCCACATGTAGTCCGGGCGGGTGTAAATCAGGATTACCCTCCATGAACTCTTTCATGTTTGTTTGGTGAATACGTTTTTCTAAAAGCCCCATAGCCGCATGTTCCTGCATAAAACCGTAAAATCTTTCCCAATCGTTAGTCCAATAACGATTTTTGACCGTACGGTATGCGGTGTAGTCGGGGGTAGAAAAAGTGGTAGCGCCGGTCTCTTTAGATAATTCAAGCAGTTTGTGCTTCAACACTGCCATCTGTTCTTCAAGTTCAGCGGTGTCTTTTCTGTATGCGTGATAAATAGCTTCTTTTTTATCGCGTATTTTTACGTACGTCTCGATAATTTTATCGATAGGTATATCAATTGGCATTACGTCCTCCTTTGTTCGGCAGTAGCCGATTTCTTATACTACCATAGCTCTTTACAGTGTCAAGAACTATTCGTTAATTTCGTTCTTGTAGAGATCAATAATTTTTGAGTGAAAGCCAAGCTTATCTTGCAGTGCCGCGTAGAGTTTTGTTTCAACGGGACTGCCTTCAATATGTACTACAGTAACAGGGTTCTTTTGCCCTTGTCTATGGACTCGTGCATTTGCTTGCAGGTAATACTCAATGGAGGTTATTGGAGCGTACCAGATGACAACATTCGCAGCAGTCAAAGTAACGCCATGTGCAGCGGCTTGTGGTTGAATGAGTAATACTTTTGGATCTGTTTCTTCTTGAAACTTTTTAAATATCTCGGTGCGTTTAGTTACCGGTACTTCGCCGTTAATCACTTCGCAAGTTATTTTTTGTTTCGTTAGAAAATCTTTAATTATTCCAATAGTATGTGTGAAGGGTACAAAGACAAGCACCTTCGCTGTTGCCTCCTCAATAACCTCTTGTATTGCGTTTAGTCGGTCTGAGACATCAAACTCTACTACGCTACCAGTGTCGGTATAGACCGCGCCACCAGATATCTGTAGCAGCTTAGTAAAATTGGCGGCTGCATTCACAGCAGAAACATCCTCACCTGCCGCGCTAATCAGCATGTCTTTCTTAAGTTGTTTGTAGTACCTAACCTGTTGTGGCGACATAGGTACGTAACGGGATACGTGCGTAACATCAGGAAGATCAAGACATTCGGCCTTGGTGTACCGTATCGCTGGCTGCAATAACCTATGCACTGTTTGCTCCGCGCTATTCTTTGGCACCCAAATAAATCTGGTTAGCTGCGTCATTACGCTATCGCGGAACGCGTTAAACAATAAAGGGGCACGTTCAGGTACACACATTTTTGCCAACCCAAAAGCATCTAGTGGGGACTGTGCAGCGGGAGTGCCAGTCATCATCCACATCCATGTCTTGGGAGATGCTATCTCTTTTAGCGCCTTAAATCTTTTTGTACGGTGATTCTTGTACGCATTGGCTTCATCGACAATAACTAGATCAAAGCCACCGTTTTTAATTTCATCCTTCACAATATCGAGACCATCAAAGTTAATGATGACGTACTCGGCACCGCTGTTGATGATTGCCTTTCTCTTAGAACGGTCACCATAGGCAACGTCCACACTACGATGGACTGCGAACTTGAACAAGTCAGCCTGCCATGCGGACTGCATGATGGAGAGAGGGCAAATAATAAGGACACGGTTTACCACACCCTGTGTAAGCAAGTAGTCAGATGCCCAGATAGCGGATGCGGTCTTGCCTGTCCCCTGCTCGTTGAAGCAGAAGGCTCTCTGGTTGACCGTCAAGAAAGACGCTGTATCTTTCTGATGCGCCATCGGGGCAAACAGCCCCGGCCAGTTGTAGTCGCGTAGGATTGGGGAAGGCACTTTCTGTATACCTACCCTGCTCAATGTACGCGCTTCTTCTAGCCCCCAGAAGACTACGACTTTGCTGACTTCTCCTTGATGCGCTACCACCTTACTTTTCTTAACCGTTTCGGTTATCCGACTCGGCCATTTGGTATGCACTACCAGTAGCTTGTTATCGACTATTTGCATTATTTTGGTTCGTGGTTTGACTTGCGTGGATATGAACGGTTATCACTCGCGGTTTTGACGCGCAGGTTGCTCTTGGTAGTCTTACCACCTTTGGACAAAGGCACTTTATGGTCAACGTCTTTACCGTCGCCTTTATGCACCTTGCCAGCTTCCATCATGATGCGTCGTGCTTTGTTACGCTCGGCCCGTTTTTTCTTTACTTTCTCCGTACCATCATATGTCTCATACTCATGCTTGTAGGGACGGGGTTTATTTACGTATGGCATTATCATTTCCTTTACGAAAGGTAGATAAGTATGGGCTGACAGATGAGCGGTCTTGACACACCTTGCACACCCAACGGTTGATTTTTCCAGACTTCTTCATTGCGCCCCCTTCAACGGGACGGGTTACCTGACAAGCAGTGCAAAACTTAGTGTCCATCATTCTCCCTTTTTGCCTTTAATAAGGTCTATCATTTCGGCATAAGCAGCCTTGCTTTGCTCATGTGTTCTTGCCATCACCATTTCACGCGCCACTTCAAAAACCCTACCAAGTTCACGTAGGGTTTTCGCTGCTTCTAAATCAATTTCTGTACGGGGCATTTCTTCCAAAGCGTTAGCCAGCCTTTCTATGTTGCGTGAACTCATACTCTTCTTTCCCTTGGTTTTCTTCGCGGTTAATCAGTATGTCAACTACCTTTGTCATTCCAACCAACTGTACGTCTTTGTCTTGTAGTTCAGTTTCTTCCTCGGGGGCTACGTCAAACATTACTGTACTGACTTGAGAAAACTTAGGTGCGGTGACCACACAATCATATCCGTTCCATGTAAATTTGTTAAGCCCACGCAAATGTTCTTTAATGATAACTTTCTTACCTTTTATAATCCGTTCGTGTTCGCTTACAAAGTGGACTATCTTTTTACGCTTTCCGTTTGCTGTTTGAATAGTCAAGTCTCTGTCGGCAAAGTATCGTTTTGTATCCATACGGTCTAAGGAAAACACCAACCTTCTCTTGCCTTGCTTGACGGATACGTTCCAACTTTCGTCTTTACGCTGCGTCCACCAATCAAACACGTTTTTAAATATCACTTTGTAGTGGTGTATAACTTTTATTAAATCTTTATTTTCTGCTTCATGCGGGTACATCATTGCGGGGTTGCCATTCCATTTTTTGTTGTACCTTGTACGGTCTTTTTCGTGGCGCGGTCTATTACCTATATCTACTATTTCTTGCCGATGTTCTCGGCATACAGATACTTTGCCAGTTTTTTTATCAACAACAACATACATAACAAGCCACATAAGCCTGCCATCTAGCTTTACAACTTCACCAAACTTGTACGGATGCCCCGGTAGTGGCTCTACCCCTAACGGCAATTTAGTCAGCTTCAAGGCAAAAAATACTTGAGGGGCGATACTTTCTTCGGTGTCTTCGTGAGGGAACGCCACAGCCATCATTGCTGGCAACCTGTCGAGACTCTCTACTTCTACAGCTTCGCCGTCTTCTATCATCGTCATCTCCCACGGATGTGGGACATAGATGCCTAGTCTTGCAAAGCCTATTCTCTCATCAGCAGGTATCCAAGAAAGCCTTGTTGGAAGTTCTATAACCTCAAACATATGTTTTAAATTACTTAGTAGTGAGGCAAAAGATTCTGAGAATGATGTAGCTTTACCGTCAACTTTAGATACATGGTAAGGAGTGCGTTTTTTCCGTTCCTTCTTCACTACAATCGGCGGGGCAACCGCTTCAACAGGTTCATACTTTGGGCCAAACAAATTTGTTATGTACGATATAAATCGTTTGATGAAATACATGACGTTTCTCCTAGTCACACTCTAAGCATGAACCCAAAAAATTTGGATAGAAAAGATTCTTTTTCTTCTTGATACCCAAGCAGAAGACTTTGTACAAATCGTTCTTCTGGTGTGTGAGTATCAGGCTTAAACTGCCGGACATAAAACGCCCCAATCTTAGGGTGTTCCTCCGGTATAAATTTACCATCGCGTAGCATATTTGCCTCCTAGTATTGACTCCTACCGTTATGTTCACAGTCTTTGACTGCACAAAAATTGCGGCATGTGAAGTTAGGTTTAGGATTCCAAACATCGTGTTGCATCGCCGCCTCCAACTGCTGCACATCGTTAATCCATTTAACCCATGCAGTCGATTGGATCTCGCTTTGATATTCTCTTGGCACTAAATCTTCTACAACCAAAAACAACAGCCCCGCCTTAATAGTTTTTACCTCTGGGAAATGCTTGAACGTTAGCAGTGCCAACAACTCCAACTGTTTCGTATCGGCGTACTGACTGCTCTTGCTCGTTTTGTAATCAATGATCCTCGCCTTGTCCCCATTAATTACTAGCAAATCGACAATACCTCTTGCCCAGACTTCCGGATCGTTAAAGCTACACGGAGTGAAATCTTTTTTCAACCCCATTTCATGTTCGCAATACTTCGTACCCTTCAATGCCTTCATCGCATCTAATTGCTTCTGGAACTGGCTGAACTTCGGTGGAATCGGCGTACCGTCACGGATGTATTCTTCGGCAGCTTTATGCACTGCACTGCCGTAGATAAGATGATTCTGTGGCGGCTCAACAATATCCTTTACGATACGCAGCCGGTGGTACTTACGAGGACACTGCGTAAATAGGGAGATGCTTGAGTACGACCATGTGTATTTCATTTCTCTTCCCTTACTTTCATCATCGCGTCTGCGATCATGTAGCACTCTTTTGCACATGCCATTAGGCTATCTACATCTCCATGCCACCCAATTTGATTCATCGCTTGTGCTGCAAAGTAGTCGCGCAAGTCCATACCTTGGTTGAGTTGATGAAAATCTAAATTTGGAAACGCTTTCATGTTCAACTCCCTACTCGTTGGTCTGGTGGTAACGTCAGTTGGTAATCGTCCCATGATTCTTCTAACAGCATCGCTGCTTTCATTAGCATATGGATTAACGCTTCATGCCTATCCTCGTCCAACCCTTCAGCGTAACCGCGCAATCTGTATGCCATCGTGTAGTACTGTAATTTTCTCGCGTCGATCATCTCTTATCCTATCAAGTCCAAGTACGTCCCGTTCTTGTAAACAAACCGCACCCCAATAAGATCTTCTTTCTCATCGTAGTAGCAGCAAATCATATGGTTATCAACCCACGGGGCGTTGCAGCGTAGTGAGTCCGACTTCTTTTCCGGCATTGGATAGCTCACTGTGTACTTAACTCGCGGGTTATGCGGCTCTCTCTGGTAGTCGTATAGTTTTATATCAGGCACTGTTCTTCTCCTTCATAATTTATGCCCCCTTATCTGTCTGCACCGCGCCCTGTCTTCTGCGCTAAAGTCAGGGCTGATCTCTGCCACGCCGCATGGTATCTGCGGTTTCATTGAAAAAACCTTTGCTCCGTAATACAAACTGAACATAGCTATCGCTATGTAGAACGCAACGGCTATGATTTCAGGAGGCTTCATCTCTACCCTTTCCATTTCTTAGCACCGCCGTAGCTATCGCCCATCTTCACTTCGCAGTTCAACGGCAGCGTCTCTGCCCACTTCGGCCTCCAACGCATACACTCCTGCACATACCTTGCTGCTTCTTCCGCTTCTGCTATAGGTGCAATACAAGCCACAGCATCATGAACGGTAAGCACCACCTTGTACCGTTGCGCGATCTTCAACATCTGTTCACCAATCACGCACCGCGCAAGTCCTTGGCAAATGTTCTCTACGACCTTACCACCATAGATTCGATTCGGCCCTTTGCGCGTGTCGTACACAATCTCTGGAACACCACGCATAGGGGTAGGTGCCCCACTAAACCTAATCCCCGGATATTTTTGCGGTATGCCACTTGGCATATCAAACCCAACCCCCGGCATAAAATACGTTGCTTGTGGTTGGACACCAAACGGTGCAGCTTTGATCTCCCCTTGTGCTAATGTAGCAATACACTCACTAGCCGCGCCCCACAACATGGGGATGTGACCAAATTGGGTGCGGTATGTATTTAAAATCTTCTTACAAAACTCCAAAGTCAGTTCCACACCAAATGACTTTAGCTGCATCTGAAACTTCAGCGCTCCCATGCCGTACCCTGCACCAAGGATTGTGGTCTTACCAACGAAACGTTCTTCCTCAGTAACGTCGTCTGGCTTCTTGTGATAGATACTCCCCGCCATCATTTTGTAAACATCCCTACCCTCTTTAAAGGCTATGACCAAATCCTTTTGTCCTGATAGCCAAGCGACAATCCTCGCTTCGATCTGTGCGGAGTCGGCGTCAATCAGCACATACCCCGGCGGGGGACAAATCGCAGTCTTCAGTGTGTTCTTGTCTTTGCCACGGCTCGGCAGGTTCTGCAAGTTCAGCTTATCGTCTCCACCCCAACGACCTGTGTGCGCTGCGTAGTAGCGTAGTGGGACGGGCATCTTGCCGCGCTTCGCAATATCAATAAACCGCTGCGTCCTTGTCTCTTCCAGTGTGCTTTTCGTCCCCAACCGCGCAGCTACCAACGCTTGTACCCGCTCATCCGGATACTCGGCCAAAGCTTTGAACCCCTCATCGCTCTTAGCCAACGCCAACGTAGGCTTGCCCGTGGCTGGGCTAGTTTTCATAGGGGGTTCTACCCCAAGTTCCCTCAGCCGGTCAGCAAACTTCGGGTTGGACAATAGCGTATCCCTATCGGAACTAGCCTCAGCGATTAATTTTTCCTTACGCTCCACCACCCCAATAAGATGCTGTTCTAGCAACGGTAGGTTTAACTCCAACGCCGGATCAGTAAACATACTCAGGGTCAAATCAATCAGCTTCAGTTCTTTCTTATTGAATCCTTCCTTCAAGATATCGAACAGCTTGTAGGTAATCTCGACATCGTTGATACAGTAGTTTCCATACTGTGCTAACTGCGCAGGAGAAAAGTCCTTCCGGTGCATACCCTTTGCCGCAATTACTTCAGTGCCTTTAGTGCCTAGGGCGTAACGATCTGCGAGTTTTGCCAAACTGTTTCCAACTTCCACACCGTCCAAGGCTCTAGCCATCGACAGCGTATCCAACCAACCCATCGGCTTGATCTTAAAACGCCACGACATAATTGCGCCATCGAACAGGGTGTTGTGTGCGAGAACAAGGGATTCCCCCCAATGAAACCCATAAAGAAAAGTCTGGGTCTCTTCAAAGTCACCGCTAAACCAAACGGTATCCTCATCGTTTACTTTCACTGCTACGCCGATAACCTCAAAGCGATCATCACGCACGTATTCTTCAGTCGTCAGCTTGGACAAGCTATACTCTTGATCGTAGTACGTCTCGAAGTCCAAAGTAATTATGTTCAAAGCAAACCTTTCTGGCGCATAACTTCTGCTGTTTGTATTGGGGTTTTATATGCTTTATGAATATCCTTCTCCATCTCATCCGCTAATATCTTTAACGCTTGTTTTGTTACCCCTTCTGGAGTAATCATAGAAGTCGGGTTCGTCATACGTTGCGATATTGTCTCGCCGGGTATGTACGACTTTGATCCTCGGTCTTTCCCCTCAAACAAAGTCTCTATAATTGCTATTTTCGTTGAAGCTCTATGAAGTTTATTCATAGTAGAGGCTAAGGCGACACGCTCTGCAAAAGAAAACCGTCCGTTGTTAACAATATGCAGGTAGCCATGAGAAGCACGAAACTCCCCTGCGTACGCGTTTAGGGATATTCTCTCGCCGTTTTCTTCGAGCTTATCAATCAACATCTTCACTTCAGTACTACTGAATTTGTACGCGAGCTTTCTAATTAGTTTTTTCACAGCTTCTCCTAGAGAACGGTCATGGGATCAGTCATCGCGGCAGAGTGTCCAGCCACACTATCAATTCGTCCAGATTGGTTTCATTGATAACGAAGGCTCCCCCGCCAGCATCTCGTATTTGTTTTAGTTCTCGCTCTTGTAGCGCAGTGGGTTTGTTATTACCCGCTTTGGTTTCTACCGCAAAGAAGTGTCCTCGGTAGCAGCCTACGATATCAGGGACACCGCTACGTCCATACCCACCTGTAGCAGGCATGAAGTGATAAATACCACGCCGCAATAACTCAGCGCGAACTTTGGTTTTGACTTTACCTTCAGGGGTAGACATTCCACTCTCACTACAGACAGAAGTGGACTCAGTATAGAATGGAAGAAGGGGAGGGTGCAATAGCTTTTTATATTTATTTTCGCTATCGCGTTGGAGATATTGATAGATAAAAAAAAGGGGACAAACTGACCTGAAGTCAACTTGTCCCCAAAGAACGGAGTTATCGTTGCTGAACGCTAACTGGTAGTAATTATCTCACCACCTGTCAGGTAATACCAATTGGTATTATCAATCGCAAACTTAACGCCGATAGATTCTACCGGTTGCTTATGCTCTAGCATACGCAGCATAGCCAGCTTGGTCTGATACAACTCAGACATCTCATACGTATCCTTAAACTTCTGTACACGCATTTCATCAGTCAGCCCACATGCGTCATGTAGTACTACACTTAGCAGCGTACCATCACGCTCCTCCTTGACCACAATGCCGCTGCCATTCTTGTAGTCGGTGTTCACCGACATAGCAATCCTAGCTGTGTTCATGAACTTATCCAAGTTTGGCTTCGCCACCATCTTAGTTAGCTCCGCACTTAGAGTCGGCACTTCCCCTCTGCCTACCATCAAAGCAAGTTCCATCAGCGGGATAATACTATCCTCGCCAACACGCTCGGCTTGGCGTACCGCGTTGTAGTGTATCCCACTAATCTCAGAACTCATCTTATGCCTTATCTTATCGATAACCTCCGCTGCCGTTGATGTGTGCGTAAAAACTCTTACGGACGTTTTCAATGCTTCCTCTGGCAGCTTGGTTACCTTGTCATGCCGCGAGCCTATACGGTTCCTGATGCGTGGCGAATGTATCGTATACACATCGCACCTACCGTTGTTCCTGAACGATCTGTGTTCCACCTCAATCGTGCCGACCTGCTCGTTACCGTTGAACACAATAACCTCACGGATAACTTTGTGTTCTCCTATAAATCCAGCATTAAGAGACTCGAACGTAAGGTTCGGTATCTTGTGATACAGCTTGGTCAGCAACTTTTCCAACGGTTCGTACAGCGGGTAGTCGATGTGTTCGACTTTCTTTTTAAGTTTCATTCTATTCCCCTTACCAATCAAATTTAGCCAAGATGCTATCAACCTTGTCCTTCACCTCAGAGCGTACTTCCTCATGCTCTTTCAGGTCATCGGTATCCACAGTGCTGATCGCCTTCTTCAACTGGACTCGGGCATCTTCCAGCTTCTGATCGTTGGTTACGTTGAGGCGACCCAACAACTCCACAAGGCTATGCGCATTTGATAACATCGTATCGTGAAACACCTTGCGCTTCCCATCCTGACTATCTGTCAGTCTGTCGCTCATGTGCAAGAGACAATCATGCAGTCTGCCCCATATGTCACGCATGGCTCCCTCGATACGCTGATTGAAATGCTCGGCGTACTGCTGCGCGAGTTCAGCTTTCGCTTGCTCGTTGATGTCGATACGGAAGTCCCCTGCTGTCGGCACTGGGCTAACAGCGTAGTGAAAGCGGAACTTATGGGCTATCGCTTCTACGTCTGGGTACTCGTCCCTGTCGAACAGATCACCCAACTGGAAGGCCGCAGCAGAGATCAGCGTTGGATACTGTTGTAGGAAACTTGCTGTGAGTTCCTCAAAGTTAGCCTTATGCTGATCCATCTGTGCTTTGAAGCCGTTGAAGAAATGCTCGGCTGTCACGATGCGTTGGCCGTTGTCAGACCACGGCATAGTGTTCAGGTTGTTCCACAGTCGGGCTTGCGCCGCATACTTCAGCACCGCTTCGAGTGCGGGACTACCTGCCAACAGATGCTTGTGGTAATTACCCGCCTTGACCTTAGTGTTCTTAGCGGAGTCAACTTCGAGGCCCACCTTCTTGTCCAGTTTCCTAGCAGTCCAGCAAGAGATGCTGAGTTCGATAAGTAACGATGACGATGCGATACCAAACGTTTCGAACGTTGGGGTTTCAGTTATTGCGTTCATGTGCTTCTCCTTATTCTACGTACACAGATTGACCATGCTTTGCTACAAAGTCTTTGTTGCCCACCACGCACCACAACACAGGTGCATTGGTACGTTGCCACTCATGCCACGCATCACCGTAGAACTCACCATCGGTTAGCATGATGATGCACTGCGGTGCAATACGCTCGGCTTCGAGGAACTTGGGCACACACTCAGGTTGTGTACCACCGCCACCTCTGGGCTTCGTGCTATTGACAAGATTGCTGACTTCGTTACCGCGATAGGTTTCCCGTCCTGCTACGTGGCTATCCCAATACAGTAGTTCAACTGTCTCAGGCATAACGTCATCACAGATAGACTTCACCTCGCCAAGAAACTGCGCTAAGGTGTTGCCTACATAAGTAGAACCCGATGCGTCTACGCCGATAACAAACGTCTCTGCCTTCTCGCTTATGGTGCTAGGCATGATGATGTCCACGCCCAGATACCTGCGGTTGGGTCTACGCCATGTTGACTTGTCACCACCACGCGTGTTCGACTTGATGAACATACGCAGTGCTTCCTTCCAATCAACTTTCGGATGTAGCAACTCGTCGATACCACGCGGCACTTTGCCTTTCATCTTTCCTGCTAAGATAGCGCCTTCGCGCAAAGCGTTATCGATATCGTTCGACAACTGTTCCTCTTCCTCTTTCGACAATTCATCAGCACCTGCCCAATCATGATCGTCAAAGTTCTCTCCGCTCTTACCATGCTTGTCGTTGCCTTCATTGCCTTGACCACTACCAGAAGGACTTCCTGACCCACCGTCAGTTTGTCCCCCAGAGCCGCCGCTACCTTTGCCATCGCCACCACCGAACTCTTCCTTGAGTAGGTTGTAGACTTGCTTGGTATCCTTGTCACGATACTTCTCATCTAACAAACCAAGCAGAGTTCCATCGGGGTTACGCGGCATAGTCACCACAGCCCCATGTGGGTCTGAGTCAATGATCTGAAGATTGATCACGTAGTCCATCGCTGCGTTGGCTAGTCTTGGATTCTCTTTGGCAATACCCTTCCACACCGTCAGGTGACGGTATGCCTTGTGCATCGCTTCGTGAACCACAACAAACGCAAGCTGCTTGTCATCTAGGGAATCGACAAAGGCACGGCCATACGTAACGTCCCTACCGTTTGTCATCGCAGTCGGTACGGTTTCACTAACCGATACCTTGCCCACCATGAACACGCCAGAGAACAAACAGAAATCTTTGTTTCTCATTAGCTGTGCATGGGCACGTTCGATCCGCTTCTCTGCGGATAGTTTTACTGAAGCCATTGCAGTTCTCCCTTCTTGTCTTGTTCGAACTCGTCGATGTGTGTTGATAAACCCTTGATAACTTCGGTTATGAAAGTTTCTTTGGGCATTACGTCGCTGTCGTGCATACTTGCGAGCATGTAAATCATGGCGGGTATGATGTGCCCGATCTGATACCCGTCGAGTACTTCGTTCATCGTGTTGCAGATCTGCTCTGCTGCGTCTCTTGCTTCTTCCAGTTCGTGGTCAGTCATGTTGTTCTCCTAGAACAAGTATTGGTTATCACGCATCCAGTTAATGAACGCGCTGCTAGTCATGAGGATGTTCTTCTTGTCCTCGTTCTTGCTTGTGGTAACACAGAACACAGATTGCAACTCTTTCGGTGTGCGCTTCAAGTACTCGAACCACGCTCCGATGTTGCCACGATCAATCTTCTGCACCGCGCTGTACGCCATGATGCACAATGCTGCTGCGTTCGTAGGTACGTTGGCTCCCTTGGGGTTTTTAATAACTTCGTCCCATGTTGGTAAGCTGTCAGCAACTTCCACATACGCAAGCAAGTCACGCGCTGAACACTCACCGATAGTCCCGCACAACGCTGCGATCAACGCATTGCGTGAGATGGTGTGACGCTTCAACAAGATGTTGCTTGCACGATGCCCTGAACGCTGCGAGAAGAATGACTTCTGCGGTGTCTTCGGATTGAAGATGTGGTTGTTATCCTTCTGCGATGGGTCTTTGTAGGAAGCCATCACCTCTGGATACTGACGTACGAAAGCCAGCAACTCAGGTGCATAGTTCATACGCGTACCGTAGTCCACATACTCTTCCCATGTCGCCTTGCGTACTGGAACCACCGTCATACGATTCAAGCTGTGTGCTTTCAGCATGTCGCCCACGCCATCGGACAGATTGTTACCTGCTGTGATAACAAAGCTATCTGGATGTAGTTTCATCCCACCAATGCGACGCTCGTTCAACAGTGGGTGCAACATGTTCTGCACTGCTTGGCTCGAAGGCTTGGTGAACTCGTCGATAAAGATCACCATTGGTTCTTGCTTATGGAAACCCCAAACCTCGTTAGGATAGAGAGATGTTGTCTTGGTCTCATGGTTGGGCATCGGGATACCAATGTCACCCAACTCGGTGTTTGGTGTGTCGATGTACACACCGCGATAGCCTGTGCGTTGTACCAGACGCTCGTACATTGCTGTTTTGCCAATCCCAGGTTCGCCCACCAGATGGATGGCGTTCTGCGTACCGACGTTCAAGATGAGTTCTTCTGCTTCAGCAAGGGATACTTCCACGTTCATGCGAATTTCCATTTTTATTCTCCTAGTTGTGACATTCTGACGGGATGTCAGTTTGTCTTAGATTGCAAACGGCATTGCTGCACCGTCTGATTTGTAGTCCACGTACTTGCTGTTCTCATCGAGAACAACTTTGCCCTTCTCTACTGCTTCCTTCTTGAATAGGTAATCAGCGTAGTGATACCGGCACAGCTCATAAAAGAAGTCCCGCGCCGCCTGCGGCGTGATCGCATACTTGTATATCTGCGCTGCCCAGTCGTACTGCTTGTTCGCTGCGTTGACCACCAACTGCTCTGCCAATGGCAGAAAGTTAGTCAACTTGTCCTCTCCTGTTACGAACATAGCCAAGTTCAGCATGTAGAAAAACTCCTCCCTCTCTCGTATCTGTGGCTTGCTGTTCCACCGCAAGTCGCCCTTGATCACCGACAGCTTCTTCTGCTGGATGATGTCAGACGCCGCCCGCGTACCTACCATCTGTGAGTAGTAAGTTAGGTATTCGGTGAACTCGGCGTAGTGTTTCCTGACCCTTGCCATCATGTCCTTGTCCAGCACCCACGCGTACTCGGATGCGCCACCGGTTACCTCGTTGTACATGCCCAACTTAAGTACGCTCTCGAACCTATGCTCACCATTGGCAGGTGACCCGTCACAGAAATACAGCTTGCCCCGCCGTCTAGTGATACCCGCCCACTTCGAGTTCCCAGAACCAAAATCGCTACGTGCAGCGAATCCCGCATTGGCCGATTGGCACTGGTTAAACCTGCTACGCAAGACCGTATTGATGAAGTCCATTGTCCCTATGGTTTCCCACGAACCATGTTTAAGCACTATGCTGTCGTCTGGGTAAAACGTAATTACTGGGCAGGTGTGGAAAGAGAGAATGACCGATCCCACTTTGCCATCAACGTCAGTGCTTGTTGTGATCAAGCTCCTGTCATACCGGCGGTTGTTACCCAACGGACGCAGCCCCTTGCTCCGCCCCCTCTTGTACGGTTGCCTGCTTTGATACCAAGCTAATGCTTCAGCGAAAGTGCTGAGTTTTGGCAGATCGTCTCCTCGGTACATAGTTAACCCTCCTTGATCATCTCGAACTGAATCCCCTCAGCGGTGCGAACCAACCGCACCTCCCCGTCTGCCACCTTGACCAACCCCTCTTTGATGATGGCTAGGATTGTCACTAGCCTCGATAGCTTGTTGATAAGATGATAGGCATAGAGTGCCTGCCCCAGACAAATAACCCCAAGTACGATTACTGACTCCATCTCATACCTCCCCTACCTGTTTAACCTGCTCTGCGATTGTGTTGATCAGCACCTGCATGGCTGTGATCACCGCGACTTTGTCCTTCGGTTCGAGCGTCTCGATTATTGTGTATGCGTACTCGTAGGCTTCGCCGATTGACCCCTTGGTTGCAAACATAGGCGCTTGAAGCCCGCTTGCTAGTTTGATAATGTCATCACGGGCTGCGTCTTGTGCTGCGTACTGCGCTTCGATTGATCTCATGTTGCTCTCCTAGTTGAGACAAACTGACGGGATGTCAGATTGTCGTTGCGTTTATTTCGTTTATTTCTGCTTTCATTTTGTTAACTTCGGTTACCCTGAGTTGCGCGTTGAGGCGTAGCTGCACCTCGCGAATTGGCTCGGACTGCTTACCAAAGAAGCCATACAGCAGGGCGTTGTTCTCCCTGATGCGTTGCTCGTCCGCTTCCCTACGAAGTTTGTATAAGTCTTTACTGGTTGGCATGTCACTTCCCCCAAAAGCCAAGTAACAGCATCAGCAATGCGCCGATAGCCGTACCCAAGATTGCGCCAATGACGGCGGTTATGATTGCAATTACTTCGTTCTCGTCCAGTTTCATTTCGTTCTCCATCTCAAATCGTTCATTGTCATCACCTCGCGGTAGTAGATACGGGCATACCGCTTGAACTCAGGCTCGTCAGGGAACAGCACACGAGCATAAACCTCTGCTGCTTCTTTCGTATCAAACAGCGTAGGCATGACGTACTCCTCGTCATGCTCCCCTCGCACATACCAGACCTGATTCATGTTGTCCTCTTTGGGTTGAGTTGCTTCAGTGTCTCGATGCTGCTGATGTAGTAATAGTTGCTCTTGTTCAGCGGCGCGATGCAATGCTTCACTTTCTTAGCTGCTTCCTCGCCACACTGGACGCAGGTTTTGTAGCCAAGTTTGTAACGTGCATGGGCGATGAACCCGCCGCACACTACGCATAAGTACCTCGTATCTTCGTTACTCATCCTTGCCTCCCTTCGCTGCTAGGTAACTCTCTAGCGCCTTGATTAGATTGTTACGCTCTATTACCCGCTGCATTACCTCCTGCTTGGTGCAGCAAGTTGCGGGTTTTAGCTGTCTCAGGCACATGGCAAACAGCTTGTCGTATGTAGCGGTTAGCTGCTCCACGTTGGCTTTTATCTCCGCGACTCGCTCGTTACTCATTTGGCATCTCCTCATTACTTTCGGCGTTGCTTTGGGGCAGCGTCTCTGGGTCTGTCCTTGCACATGCTTGGCAGATGGTGTGTCCGTAAGCTAGGCGGGTTTTGCCGATTGGGTTGGTCAGGCAGCGTCTGCATGTGTTTGGGTTGCGTGGGTTGTGTGCATGTTTGCGTTGTTGTTTAGACATCCTGACCACCTGTCAGTTTGTCGTTGTTTTTGTGATACGCATCGGCAGCTTCGTTGACCCGCAACTGCTCTGCGTACATGTGGTTGAGTTCGTGCTGTGCCCACATGTATTCCTCGCGGTCGGTGTTTGGATTGGCAAGGATGTGGCGCAGATACGAGGCGCGGTTGAATAAGTCGGACATGATGACCCTCCGTCAGATTGTCGTTGGTTACGTTAGGGGCGATCTCCCACTAACCCCTCTATTATAGCATAATAACTATACAAAGTCAAGTTAGTGTCTGGTGTGTGGAGTGGTTGTCTTGCATGATAGGAAGAGAGGGAGTGTGGGTCAAATACTTCTCGGAGCAATTTGCACCGGTGCAAGTTCAAGATGAAAAGCTATTTGCACTGACACACGGCGTTGCTTGTGGTGTAGTGGGACGGGATGGAGTGAGCTACGTGAGCCACGGGTAATGGTGTTGTTCTGGATTGTTCGGGGGTTTGGGAAAAATAGAGAACAAATGCGAGAATGGCAACGGTTTTGGCGAGGAGGCAAAGTCCAATAAAATCAACGACTTACGGCGTTGTAAATGTTGTTAATGTTGCTATTGTTCGAAAAAAAAAAATTAGAGAACATTAGGTCTAGCAAAAATGCGGATTGTACGGAATGTTCTAATGTTCTTTAGTTTAGAGAGAGCGGAGCTAAAATCGCTGTTGCTATTTGTAGAAGATGTGGGGCTGCACTTGCCAAGAGGCGCGTTCGAAGTCAAAAATCCGTACATGCTGAAAAACGTCGGAACATTAGAACATTATAGAACAATTAACGAAATTTTGATAACATTTTGAGACAAAACCCAATATAATCAATGAGTTACACGCGATTTATAATGTTCGAAAATTTTCTTGTAATGTTCTGCGTTTTTGGTTTTTTCGAACATTAGGGACAAAATGACGCCTTGTCAGGATGTCGAACTTAAAAAACTGCAATAGGGAGAGTTTACTGCCTATTTTTTAAGCAGATTGCCTATTTTTTAGGCACTGCCTATTTTTTAAGCAGATTGCCTATTTTTTAGGCAGCGCGTGGGGAATTCCCATGCAAGTGGCTACCGCGTTGGTATGACCGTTCTCTCCTCTATATTGCAAAGACAACAACACTATTGAAAAGACAAAGCTCATAGATAAATACAATTTGATAGGATGATAGGAAAACGAGATAATTATCCCTGACGAACTGACATGGGGTCAGCAAGTCGTAACTTGGAGAAACAAATGAGTGCAATCAAGTCCGGCGAAATGTTCGCCCGTAGTGAGATCGAAGCAACCGAAGCCCTTGAAGTATTCGCCCGCGATGTCGGAACCGAGCCAACCTATGAGGCGTGGAACGCCGCCCGCGTGGACTTCATCAACGGCTACGTGATGGTCAAGCCGCAAGCCAAAGGCGATGCCTCTGACAAGGCATTCCAGCGATTCAAGGATCGGCTTGTAGATCGTTTTGGTATCACCGTACCAAAGGCCACTAGCGAAGGCGCGATCAAGAAAGCCGCCGAGCGCAAGGCCAAAGAGGAAAAGCTTGTAGCGAAGTATGCGGACGCTACGCCGACTCTGCTACGCTCCCAGATCGAGGCGTGCTATCAGACTCTAGCCAAGAATCCGGATAGCAAGGTAGCCAAAGCGCAAGCCGCCGAGCTTGGCAAGGTTTTGAAGATCAAGACCCGCGAAACCGACAAGGCCGAGCGTGGTGAGATCAAGGCGATCAAGGATGATATCCGCGAAGCCCTGAAGCTTTGCGATGATGCTACCAAGCTTGAAGCCGCACTCGAAGCCTTGCAGTAATCCGATCAACCCAACCAGACCCGCCGAAAGGCGGGTTTTTTATTTTTGCTCAAAAAGGCTACCGCGTTGGTATGACCGTTCCCTTCCCTTTTTTATAACATTTCCTATTGACGTAGTGACAAGCTGGTCATCATGTCGGACCAGCAGCTATTAAATTCCCTATCATGATAGTGACAATCAATTGGATAAGATCATAGGAAACGCGAGATAATCCCCGTACTGGTTCAGCAATTGGGCTGACCAGTTTTTTAGGGAGAATCACCATGGAGAAATCCATCATCGCCGAGCAGGTATCTGCTCTGTCCGCCGAGCAGTCATTGACTGCTAAAGACTGCGGTTTCCAGTATGCACGGAATCAATTAGCTGTTTTCGAAAACGCTAGGGATTATGCTGGCATGCTGGGCACTGATCCTACATTCGACCAGTGGGAAGCTGGCCGCTTGCAGTGGGTTTCTGGGTACGTGGAAGCAAACCCAGCCAATACTGGTAATGCAGCCGACAAGGCTTGGGACCGCTTTTCTGGTTTGCTGAATGAGTTTTTCGGGTTAGTCAAACCGAAATCAGCCAGCGCAGCAGCAGAGAAAAAGCGTATCGAGCGCGAGAAAAAGCAGCAGGAACTACTGGAAAAACATGGTGATTTGACTCCGACCATGATTCGCGCCCAGATGGAAGCAGCATATCAAACCCTCGCCAAGAACCCGACCAACAAGGAAGCAGCGAAGCAGGTTAAAGAACTGGACAAGGTTTTGAAGGTGAAGCAGTCAGCCGAGAACAAGCAGCACGGCGAAGAACTGAAGTCACTCAGAACCGAAGTCAAAGACGCAGTTGGCAAGTGTACCAATATCGGTTTGCTTGAATCTGTACTGGCAGCATTGACTGAAGCAGCAGAGTAATCAATCGGGAGTGTCCGGTAATTAGCCTGGACACTCTCACTACCATCTTAGGGAGAATCAACCATGATCGAACGCACCTCTGGCAAACTGGTAATCAAAACCTACATCAACCACAACCAGCCAGATCAGCATGGCCGACAGTCTGGCAAGTGGGTAACTCTCATGACCCAGCATGGCCTGAGCTATGAAGAGGCCGACACTGCTGGCCGAGAGTTTATTAAAAACAATGAGCGGTTCAGTGGCACCGAACTATTCGCCCAGTGGATGCCATATGCGCAGCATGTATATCTCTGATCCACCCAGCATCAACGAGAACCCAGCTTCGGCTGGGTTTTTTATTGCCAGCAGCAGACAGGCCGACCCAGTTAATCTGGCTGGCTGGCCGACCCTACCCGCCCCCGACCCCCCTAAAAATCGCTTACCACCCTACCGCACATATACACTATGATTTGCACATCACATCATCGCGTTTCAAAAACACATACAAAAATAACAACATATAACTTAAACCACCCCTATTGATAAGTTATTCGCATACCCCCCCCACCCCCTTGTTTTTTCTGCATCACTTACTTATACTGCGCTGGCAGAAACACCCCCCTATGTTTTTCTTTTAGGATCCATATAGGTAGGGTAATATTTCTGCGGGGAAAGCGGATGGTGCTTCTTTTGATTAACTGGGGTTCATCAACGCACTGGAGCGAGTACCCTGTACCAACACGCATGAGGATTGGAGCCCGAGTCCGCAAGACTTAGTAGGCTTGCCAAAAGATAGCCAGCAGTCCTAGGAAACTCTGGATGAGACAAGCTAGATAGCCAGTCCTCAGTCGTGTTGGTATTAATTAGTACCTATCTTCATCTGTCTCTCAGACAAGGCAGAACATGACAATTGAGATACAACCTACTGAAGGTGTGCCCGTCCCCAAAGATTTGGGCGACGAAGTCGGCGCGTCTTTGCAGGATAACGCTCGTGTCGCTGCCAACACGGCTGCACTTATGGCAGAGCTTGGGATGCCCTTCGAAATGACGGAGGAAGATGAGAAGTTAGCCCATGACTTGTTTAAACAGGTCGATGCCAAAAAACAAAAAACCCCTTCAGGCCAGTACAACCCCGCAGCTTTATATCAGGGCAACGTAGCCTTGAAGCTGTCTGCTCTATTAAATGAGTACGACCAGCGGGTTGTCTTGGATGCTACCCAAGCACGGACCTATATAACTAATAGACTCCTTGAAATATCCTCTTGCGGCGATGCTAGGTACGAGCTAAAGGCTATCGAGCTCCTTGGCAAGCTTTCCGATGTTGGTGCTTTCACAGAGAAGTCCGAAGTAACCATCACTCACCGCACTTCAGATGACCTAAAGACAGCCATTGCGGACAAAATTAACCGTCTTTTGGCGGCTCAAGCGGCAAATACCATTGATATAACCCCCGAACACGACTCTCTAGAAGCAGAATTAGGACTTTTAGATCCTCCAACCCCGGAGGAAAACCCAGAATGAACCCCCAAGAGTTGCAGAATCTTTTGAAAGTGCTTCCAAATCTACCTGAAGCACAGCTTCGTGACCTCTATGCGTCCCTAGAAGAGCATGAAGTCTTACAAAAAAGAGAGAACGCAGCGAATAACTTCATGGATTTTGTCCATAAGGTATGGCCTCACTTCATAGACGGCGCTCACCACACAAGAATGGCCCGTGCCTTTGAACGAGTCGCCAGAGGCGAATGCAAGAGGCTCATTATTAACATGCCACCACGGCACACGAAATCCGAATTTGCCTCATACCTGCTACCAGCATGGTTTCTGGGCAATTTTCCTCACAAAAAAGTAATCCAAACGTCCCATACAGCAGAACTTGCCGTGGGTTTTGGACGAAAAGTGCGAAATCTGGTCGATTCCGAAGTGTTTCACGAGATATTTCCGGGGGTTGGCCTGCGGGCGGACTCCCAAGCGGCAGGTCGATGGAATACATCAGCGGGCGGTGACTACTTCGCTATCGGTGTAGGGGGTGCGGTAACCGGTAAGGGTGCTGACATCCTGATTATTGACGATCCTCATAGTGAACAAGAAGCTGCCTTGGCCGAGGTGAACCCAGAAATCTACGACAAGGTCTATGAGTGGTACACATCCGGACCTCGTCAGCGTCTCCAGCCGGGTGGCTCCATTATTATCGTGATGACCCGTTGGTCAAAGAAAGATTTGACTGGTCAAGTATTAAAAGCCGCAGCCCAGCGTGGGGGAGACGAGTGGGAAGTAATCGAGTTCCCTGCAATCCTACCCAGTGGGAATCCTTTGTGGCCACAGTTCTGGTCTTTGAAGGAACTGATGGCGTTGAAGGAGGAACTGCCCAACCAGAAGTGGATGGCGCAGTATATGCAGAACCCCACTTCCGAATCCGCCGCTATCGTCAAGCGGGAATGGTGGCAGATATGGGAGGAAGAGTCTCCTCCGCAGTGCGAGTTCATATTGCAGTCTTGGGATACGGCGTTTGAGAAGTCTACCCGTGCTGACTACAGCGCATGTACTACTTGGGGGGTCTTCTACCAGCCAGACGATACAGGGTTATCACAGGCAAATATTATTCTCCTAAACGCGTTCCGTGACCGGATGGAGTTTCCGGCGCTAAAGAAGAAGGCAATTGAGGAGTTCAAAGAGTGGGACCCGGACTCCATCATTGTGGAGAAAAAGGCGTCAGGTGCGCCTCTTATATATGAGATGCGGTCGATGGGGATCCCTGTGCAGGAGTTCACGCCCTCCAAAGGCAATGACAAGATTTCGAGGTTGAATGCGGTCGCTGATCTGTTCGCATCCGGACGGGTTTGGGTACCCAACACACAATGGGCAGAGGAAGTCGTAGATGAGGTAGCAAGCTTCCCCGGTGGGGAGCATGACGACTATGTTGACTCCGTGTCCCTTGCAATGATGCGTTTTAGACGAGGTGGCTATATCCGCACTCTGTTGGATGAGCCTGAAGAAGTTAGAGAATTTAGGCGGCAACGACCGTACTACTGATGACCATTTTTGAAATGATTAAGTTTTGGTGGCGGGTTAAGAAAGCCAACCGTCGTTTACTTAAACAAGTAAAGGTGGCGGACAGAACACCTCATGTTCCCACCCAAGAAGATATTGATAGATGGATTAGAACCAATCCTTTTGGCATAACGCGTGAAGACTTAAACGTGAGCCATATGACGCAAGTGACAGCCCCGCCTGTTACAACATTTAAGGAATTTGAACATGGCAATCGATAAGGCATTGAACCAAGCCCCCTTGGGCTTAAACGCTGTAGGTATGCAGCCCGGACCTGTGGAGCCGGATCTGGAGATTGAGATCGAAGACCCTGAGTCAGTAACTATTGGCATGGGCGATCTAGAGATTGAGATCGAGCCGGGTAAAGAAGAGGACGATGAGTTCAACGAGAACCTTGCCGAGAAGATCAGTGAAGACGTTTTGGAAGGTCTGGCGGCAGAGCTTGTCTCCGACTATGAGGATGACGTAGCCAGTCGCAAAGACTGGATGCAGACTTATGTGGACGGCTTAGAGTTGTTGGGTATGAAGCTCGAAGAGCGTAGCGAACCGTGGGAGGGTGCCTGTGGCGTATACCATCCGTTGCTATCTGAAGCATTGGTTAAATTCCAGTCCGAGACCATCATGGCGACTTTCCCGGCTTCTGGTCCGGTTAAAACGCAAATCATTGGCAAAGAAACTCCAGCGAAGAAAAAAGCGGCTGAACGAGTCCAAAATGACATGAACTATCAGCTTACTGAGGTAATGACTGAATATCGCAGTGAGCACGAGCGTATGCTGTGGGGCTTGGGTCTGTCTGGTAATGCGTTCAAGAAGGTTTACTTTGACCCCTCCAGAGATCGTCAGGCATCTATATTTGTGCCTGCTGAAGACGTTGTAGTTCCGTACGGATCTGAAGATTTGCAGACAGCCGAGCGGGTCACGCATGTGATGCGAAAGTCAGAGAACGATTTGAAGAAGCTGATGGTCGGTGGCTTCTATAGAGACGTTGATCTGGGCGACCCAGTCAATACACTGGACGATGTAGAGAAGAAGATTGCCGAGAAGATGGGCTTTAGAGCTACATCGGACGACCGCTACAAGCTCTTGGAGATGCAGGTCAATCTAGACTTGCCGGGGTATGAGGATGAAGATGGTATAGCACTACCTTACATCGTCACTCTGGAGAAAGGCACCAATACAGTACTAGCTATTCGCCGTAACTGGGAGCCTGATGATGAGACTAAGCAAAAGCGCACTCACTTCGTCCACTATGGCTACATCCCCGGCTTTGGCTTCTACTATTTTGGTTTGATCCATCTGATCGGTGCGTACGCAAAGAGCGGTACTTCCATACTGCGTCAGTTGGTTGATGCTGGCACACTGTCAAATCTTCCCGGCGGTCTTAAAACTAAAGGTATGCGCACCAAGGGTGACGATACCCCGATCTCTCCGGGCGAATGGCGGGATGTGGATGTGGCGTCTGGCACCATACGGGATAACATTCTCCCCCTTCCATACAAGGAACCAAGTCAGGTCTTAAAAGGCTTGATGGACCAGATAGTAGACGAGGGAAGACGCTTTGCTTCCGCTGCTGACCTGCAAGTTAGCGATATGTCTGCTCAAGCACCAGTAGGCACAACTCTGGCACTTCTTGAACGTCAATTAAAGGTGATGTCTGCTGTTCAGGCTCGCATTCACTTTGCTATGAAACAAGAGTTCAAACTCTTGAAGCACATCATCGCTGCGTACGCTCCAGAAGAATACAGCTACGACCCGACTGATGGCGACCGTATGGCTCGCCGTCAAGACTATGATGATGTGGATGTCATCCCAGTATCGGACCCCAACGCGGCAACTATGTCGCAGAAGGTTGTGCAGTATCAAGCCGTGATGCAGATGGCGCAAGCAACACCACAGGTCTATGACATGGTCGAGCTAAACCGTCAGATGCTGGAGGTCTTGGGTATCAAGAATATCGGCAAGCTAGTTCCTTCTGCAGAAGATCAAAAACCAAAAGATCCAGTTGCCGAAAACATGGCCATATTAAATATGAAGCCAGTTAAAGCATTTGCGCATCAAGATCACGAAGCACATATCCAAGTCCATGCGGCAGCTATGCAAGATCCAAAAATAGCCGCATTAGTAGGACAGCATCCACAAGCGCAGGCAATGATGGCTGCAGCTATGGCGCACATTAATGAGCACGTCGCGTTCCAGTATCGCAAGCAGATTGAAGAGATGTTGGGCGTACCGCTGCCTCAGACTAAGGAAGATGAAGTAATACCGCAGGATATTGAGAACCAAATAGCAAGCATGATGGCTATGGCATCTGCCAAATTGCTACAGAAAAACCAAGCTGAAGTTGCACAACAACAAGCGCAAGAAGCTACGCAAGACCCCGTCGTTCAGATGCAACAGCAGGAGTTGGCACTCAAGAAAGAAGAAGTGGATCTTAAGAAAGCCAAACTTCAAATTGAGGCCGCCGATAAAGCAGATCGATTGGAGCTCGAAAAGGAACGCATCGAGGCGCAGAAAGAAATTGCAGGTATGCAGATTGGCGCAAAGAGCGCCAAAGATCGAGCAGATTTGGAAGCTCGTCAGGAAGAGTCAGGCGTTCGTATGGGAATCGATGTAGCTAAAACTCATGCGCAACTACAGCAACAACTAAAGGCGAGGCAGAAACCTTCTAAGGAGTAATCAGTGGACAAAGCACTGGAAGTTATTAAAGACAAGATAAATGAGAAACAAGCTTTCCTAGCCAAAGCGGTTAGTGAAGGTATTGCAAAGGATTACACGGAGTATCGTGCAATGTGCGGGGAGATTCGGGGTCTATCCATCGCAGAAGGTTTTATTTTAGATCTCGCAGACCAAATGGAGCGCCACGAAGATGAGTGAAATACTAATCGCTACAGAAAGCGGTGTAGTACCACAGGAAGCAGAAGAAAAAGCCAAGCAATTACCACAGCCAACGGGGTATCACATCCTTGTCGGGCTGCCGGAAATTGAAGATACGTACGAGAGTGGACTGATTAAAGCAGACCAAACTCGTCATTTTGAAGAGGTACTAGCGACGGTATTTTTTGTCATTGAGCTTGGACCAGATTGCTACAAAGACGAAAAGCGTTTCCCAAGTGGCCCGTGGTGTAAGCCGGGGGATTTCATTTTGGCTCGTCCAAATAGTGGCACTCGGTTGAAGATTCACGGACAAGAGTTCCGCATGATTAATGACGACACGGTCGAGGCCGTTGTTCAAGACCCCCGTGGCATCCGCCGCGCATAAGGAGATATAAATGGATCAGACAGAATTTGAATTTCCTGACGAGAAAGAACTTAAGTCAGGTGGTGCGGCAGAAAGCAAGCAAGATGATCTTGACTTCGAAATTGAAGACGATACCCCACCGGAGGATCGTGGTCGTGAGCCTATGCCCAAAGAACTTGTACAAGAACTTGAACAAGATGAACTTGAGGACTACTCCGAGAAGGTAAAGACACGCCTGAAGCAGATGAAAAAGGTGTGGCATGACGAACGTCGGGAGAAAGAATCCGCCCTGCGGGAGCGTCAAGCGGCGGAAGAATTAGCCAAGCGGATGCTTGAGGAGAACCGTAAGCTTAAGACCAAGCTCTCTGAGGGCGAGAAGTCGTATCTGGATACATATAAGAGTGCGGCTGAATTAGAACTACATGTTGCCGAAAAAGCATATAAAGCGGCGTATGAAGAGGGCGATACTGAAAAGTTGCTAGACGCACAACGAAAGTTGAGCGACGCAAACTATAAATTGCAAAAAGCAAAAGAATACGTTCCCTCTTTACAATATGATGAAAGTGAGGTACAACCTCAGCCAGAAGCACAAGTGGCTCGCCCTGACCCGAGGGCTGTTGCGTGGCAAGAGCGCAATACATGGTTCGGTCAGGACGAGGAGATGACTAGTCTTGCACTTGGGCTACATCAAAAACTAGTCAAACAGTACGGCCAAAACTATACGTCCACCGACGAGTATTGGCAGAAGATTGATGGCACTATGCGTCAACGCTTCCCGGACTACTTCCAAGATTCTACGCAACCGGCTAAACCCGCTTCGCGCACAGAAAAATCATCCACGGTCGTTGCTCCTGCAACCCGTAGCACATCCTCCAAAAAGATAGTGTTAAAGCAGTCGCAGTTGAGCATTGCTAAACGTCTGGGCTTAAGCCCTGAGCAATACGCCCGTGAACTTATGAAAATGGAGGCCAACAATGGCTGAAAACAAGCTTAGTCGTGAACTTGAAACCCGTGCCGTGCAGGAACGTCCCAAGCAGTGGACACCACCTGAGCTTCTCCCTGAACCAGATAAGCAGCCCGGTTTCGCGTACAGATGGATTCGTGTCTCAACCTTGAACAATACTGATCCACGTAATTTTTCGGCCAAATTGCGGGAAGGATGGGAGCCAGTCAAGATTGAAGAACAGCCAAAATTTCAACTGCTAATCGACCCGAATAGTCGCTTTAAGGACAATATCGAGGTCGGTGGGTTGCTTCTCTGCAAGACTCCACAGGAGTTGGTAGATCAGCGTAATAGCTACTATCAGCGACAGTCCGAAGGACAGATTGAGTCTGTAGACAACAACCTGATGCGCCAGAACGATCCGAGGATGCCACTGTTCAATGAACGTAAGTCTTCAACGTCGTTTGGTAAAGGTTAATAACTTTTTCTGGAGTCTAATATGGCTTATCCGACTGTAAATGCCCCTTACGGGCTAATTCCGATCAATTTGATCGGCGGTCAGGTGTTTGCTGGTGCAACCCGGCAACTCCCGATTGCAAGCGGCTACGGCACTGCTATCTACTACGGTGACGTTGTCAAATTTAACACTACTGACGGTACTATCGTCAAAGAAGCAGGTACTGCTACTGTTTCCGCAAACGGTGTTGTAGGCGTCTTCCTTGGCTGCACTTACACCAACCCCTCGACTGGTCAGAAGCTGTTTGCTCAGTCATATCCTTCGGGTGGTGTAGTAGCTTCGGATATCGAGGCTTACGTTGCTGATGATCCTGACCAACTGTTCAAGGTTGCTGTGACTGGTGGCTCCACTTCGAGCACCATCACCCCAATTTCGGGCGCAATTCTTGGCAGCAACATGGGCATTTCTCAGCCCGCTTCTAACACTACTATTTCGGGTAACTCGAATATTGGTGCGTATAACGCAGCAGACAGCACTGTATTTACGCTGCCACTGCGTGTCGTTGGCCTTGTTCCTGAAACAACTGATTCGTCTGGTAACTACAGCGAAGTTATTGTTAAGTGGAATGTTCCGTATATCACCCTGACTGAAGGTACTCCTAACGTCGTGGCATATAACGGTGGTCATTCGTACCTCAACCCGAACGGCCAGTTCAACGTTTAAGGGAGTTAAATAATGGCTATTTCACGCGCACAACTACTGAAAGAGCTTCTCCCCGGCCTGAACGCCTTGTTCGGTCTGGAGTACGCTCGCTATGGCGAAGAGCACAAAGAGATCTACGAAACAGAGACTTCCGAGCGTTCCTTCGAAGAAGAAACCAAGCTGTCTGGCTTCTCGGCTGCTCCAGTCAAGAACGAAGGCTCTGCGATTGCTTATGATAACGCGCAGGAAGCTTGGACCGCTCGATACAACCACGAGACCATCGCTCTGGGTTTCTCGCTGACCGAAGAGGCCATCGAAGATAACCTGTATGACAGCCTGTCGGCTCGTTATACCAAGGGTCTGGCTCGTGCCATGGCTTATACCAAGCAAGTTAAAGCGGCGGCAGTTCTGAACAACGGCTTCTCGGCTTCCTATCCGGGCGGTGACGGTAAAGCTCTGTTCGCAAACAACCACCCACTCGTCTCTGGTGGCGTCAATAGCAACATTCCTGCTACTGCCGCTGACCTGAACGAAACTTCGCTGGAAAACGCTGTGATTCAGATCGCTGCGTGGACTGACGAACGTGGTCTGCTGATTGCTGCCAAGCCTCGCAAGCTGATTGTTCCTACTGCTCTCCAGTTCGTTGCTACTCGTCTGTTGGAAACCGAACTCCGTGTCGGTACCAATGATAACGACGTTAACGCTCTGAAGAACAATGGTTCGATCCCAGAAGGCTATACGATCAACCACTTCCTGACCGACACAAACGCATGGTTCCTGACCACTGACGTTCCTAACGGCATGAAGCACTTTGTTCGTACCCCGATGTCCACCGGCATGGATGGTGACTTCGATACTGGCAACGTCCGTTACAAGGCTCGTGAGCGTTATTCGTTCGGCTGGTCTGACCCGCTGGGCATGTACGGCTCGCAAGGCGCGTAATAGAGAGGGGGGCTTTACGGCCCCCCTTTTTCAGTATATAAAGTAACAAATCCGGGGGTTTCCCGGCGCTTACGAACAGGCCCCCCGCCTGACGACATGCAGATCGTTCGCGCTTAACTCGCATGTGAGGACAACTCAAATGGCATTATCTACTACCCAAAGCATCTGGCGTTCGGGCGGCGGCGATCAAACTCGCACCGCATATTGTGGCTCCGGCGTTATGGCCGCGCAATTCTATATCCCTGACGCATCTGAAGCCGCTAACGTCGTAGTTTCTTCGGCTGCTGGCGCTCCTAACCTTATTCTCCCCGCCGGTGCTGTTGTCCTCTCGGTAAACATCACTACTGCTGGCGCTGGTTCGGTTGACATTGGCACCACTGGCGTGTCGTCTGGCACAGCTACCCCTGCCGCTATTGCTAACAACCTGTCTGTGGCTACGGCTGGTTTGGTTACAACAGGTCTGACCCTGACTGCAATTACCGAACTGTCGTATGTGACTTCGCGTATTGATACAAGCGGTAATAACCCTGTCGCTGGTTACATCACTTACTTCGTCGCCGATCCGTTGGTTGGTCAGCAGAACGTCTAATAAGGAGGCATCACCATGATGCAAACAGACGTAAAAGCGGCGCATGTAGAGGCGACTGGCACAATGGTGTCTGGTCGCACTCGCGTGAAAGGCTATCAGTGCTTGTCCGGCGGCACGGCGGGAGATATAGAGTTTCGTGATGGTGGGGCTTCTGGCACTATCCGTCTGGAATTCAACATACCTGCCAACACAAACAATCCTTTTGCAAACCTGATTCCCGGCGAGGGCATTTTGTTTACGACGGATGTTCATGTGACGTTGCCTACCAATGCAAAAGTAACGGTGTTTTATGGCTAAGTCCCCGGCATGGACGCGGAAAGAGGGCAAAAATCCCAAGGGTGGTCTAAACGCCAAAGGGAGAGCCTCCTACAACGCAGCGAATCCGGGGAAGCCGGGGTTGAAAGCCCCCCAGCCGGAAGGCGGCGCAAGGAAAAAATCGTTCTGTTCCAGAATGGAAGGGATGAAAAAGAAGCTCACCTCTGCGAAAACCGCGAAAGATCCGAATAGCCGTATTAATAAATCATTAAGAGCATGGAAGTGCTGACATGAGCGTACCTGAAATAGAAACGGCGCGTGAACTTGCAACACACGCCAACGACATCAAACATTTGCAAGATGATATGGATGCCATGAAAACAGACGTAGCGGCTATCCGTAAGTCTATTGAAGAAATAAACAAAACGCTTTCTGAAGCCAGAGGCGGTTGGAAGGTGTTGATGTGGGCAGGCGGCGCTGCCAGTGGTGTATCTGCGCTGGTTGGGTTTATCTCCGGTAAGTGGAGTAGCTAGTGCCAGCTAAGTCTGCCAAGCAGGAAAAGTTTATGCGGGCTGTCGCTCACAGCCCGTCTTTCGCTAAGAAGGTTGGCGTACCGATGAGCGTAGGGCGCGAATTCACTAAATCAGGAGGCGGTATGCCAGTTACACCAATCACAGAATCTAAGATGCGTTCAAAAGAATCCGATGAAGATAAACGTAGCGCAATGTCACAGGAAAAATATCCCGCTCTAAAAACGCCAAAGACACCTACCCCCGCCAAATCAATGGCAGCCATGAAAAAAGGTGGCAAAGTCAAGAAGATGGCAGGTGGTGGTTTGGCTGCTGGCCATAAATCGGCTGACGGTATCGCTTCCAAGGGCAAAACTAAAGCCAAGAAGATTACCATGGCCGGTAGTAAAAATATGAAGTACGGCGGTAAGTGCTAACAGGGGCTTATATGCCAAACAAACCAACAGCCAGAAAAGCCCCCAGAGTCAGTTTTGGCACTAGGGGCACTGGCACTACCCCAGTTAATCCAAGTGATAGCAACGCTAGTAGTTCTACGGCTAATGTTTTTGACGATATTGGCCCTAACCAGCTAGTTGATACTTCTGAAGATATAACGATAGTACCTTTTGAAGACGAAGAGTCCGAAACTGTAGGTGGCGGTGGGATTCGGAAAAGTAACCGAATCAAGAAACGCGCTTCTGGTGGGGCTATAAAGTCCGCGTCTTCTCGTGCTGACGGTATTGCCCAACGTGGTAAGACGAAAGGTAGGATGATCTGATGATGGCCTCGCGAGGTATGGGTGATATCAATCCTTCTAAGATGCCTAAAGCTAAGAAAAAAGCGCGTCGGGATAATACTGACTTTACACAGTATAAGAAGGGTGGTGAGGTGTGGGATAAAGCCCGCCCCAAAGATTTGGGTAAACCAAAGAAGTTAAGCCCCGCTAAGAAGTCAGCAGCGAAGGCTGCGGCAAAAGCCGCTGGTAGGCCGTATCCGAATTTAGTGGATAACATGAGAGCAGCGAGGAAGTAATGGCCGTAACTACATCGACAACCAGCTTTAATCCTGACCTCAATGAGTTGATGGAGGAGGCGTTTGAACGCTGTGGTACGGAATTGCGTACGGGCTACCACTTCCGTACGGCTAGACGTAGTTTGAACTTCCTGATTACTGAGTGGGCCAACCGTGGAATCAATCTCTGGACCATTGAGCAGGGGCAGATTCCTCTAGTACAAGGGACGGTTACTTATGATCTACCTAATGATACCGTGGATCTTCTTGAGCACGTTATTCGTACTTATCCCGGACAAGGTGCTAATCAGAACGACATCAATATCAATAGAATCAGTATCTCGACGTATTCGACGATCCCGAACAAACTGACTCAAGGCCGTCCGATTCAGGTGTGGGTAAACCGTCGTTCCGGACAGACATCGGATCTTCTCGGCGCTACTCCTGCATATCCGCAGATTAACGTGTGGCCGTCACCAGATCAGGGTAGTTTAGCTAGTCCGTTTTATTACTTTGTTTACTGGCGGCTACGTCGCATGGTGGACGCTGGTAATGGTGTGAACGTCGAAGAAATTCCTTTCCGCTTTCAGAATTGCATGGTCGCAGGATTGGCATATATGCTGTCTATGAAGCTGCCGGATATTGACCCAGCAAGAATAGGTATTCTAAAAACGCAATACGACGAGGCTTGGGATCTTGCTTCTGCGGAGGATCGTGAAAAGGCACCGGATCGATTCGTGCCGCGTACGTTGTTTTACAGGTGATATATGGGGAGTAAGTATTCATCTGGTAAGAATAGTATTGCAGAGTGTGACCGTTGCGGTTTTCGGTACATGCTTAAAGAGTTACGTAAACTGACAATCAAAACCAAATTGGTATCGATTAAAGTTTGTAAAAATTGTTGGGAACCAGATCAACCACAGTTGTCGCTTGGTTTATATCCAGTGAATGACCCACAAGCTGTTCGGGAACCAAGACCAGATATAAGCTACAAGCAAGCGGGTTACACAGGGTTGCAGCTTACAAACAATACTGATTTTGGAGATCCGTCTGGTGGTAGCCGAGTCTTTCAGTGGGGTTGGGCACCGGTAGGCGGCGCTAGTTCAAACGATGTGGGATTAACGCCAAATGCTTTGGCCCCCATTAGCGTAGTGGGTAGTGTGACAATTACTTAGGAGTGGATTATGAAACACGAGGATATTAAGAAAGATAAACCGTTCATGGAAAAGATTGCGAAAAAAGCAGTCAAAGGCCATGAGAAAAAGATGCACGGCATGAAAAAAGGCGGCGTGACCGGCGAGGCCATGAAGAAGATGGGGCGTAATATGGCTCGTGCTATGAATCAGCGTGGTCGATAATGGCTAAATACTCACAAAAGCAGGGCGGCAAGGAAGTAGGCCAAGCTGCGGTTTACGCGGAGCCACACACTATGGACGCAAAGAAAGTAAATCCACAAGTGCCTGAGAAAACTGGCGCTTCGTATATCAATGAAATGAATATTGCTGGTGGTGTAGTTAGCAAGGGCAATTACAAGGAAGCCAAGACGACGGGTATTAAAATCCGTGGTACTGGCGCAGCAACTAAAGGCACGATGGCTCGTGGTCCGATGGGTTAATCATGACGTACAACGAACTGTTCATTGCTGTTAAGAACTACCTGCAAAACGACTTCCCCACAAATACGTGGACGAACGTAGCAGGTACAGGCACAACTACGTCTGACGGCACTGAACAGATCAACACTTTTATCAAGCAGGCTGAAGAGCGCATTTACAACAATGTGCAACTACCCGCGCTGAGGAAGAACGTCACAGGCTTGACCACATCTGGCAATAAGTATTTGTCTTGCCCAGCCGACTTCCTATCTGTCTTTTCGATGGCAGTAATTGATGGTAGTGGGAATTATGAGTACTTGCTGAACAAGGATGTGAACTTTTTGCGTGCGGCATATCCAAACCCGTCGTCCACTGGCTTGCCGCAGTATTACGCTTTGTTTGGCCCAACGGTGGTCACCAGCGTCATTACAGACGAGTTGAGTTTCATTCTTGCTCCCACGCCAGATTCTGGATACACAGTTGAATTGCACTATTATTACTATCCTGAGTCAATCACGACTGCTGCTGATGGGCGCACATGGCTGGGCGACAACTACTCGCCGGTTCTGCTGTATGGCGCAATGTTGGAAGCCTACATATTCCTGAAAGGCGAAGCCGACTTGATGGCAGTTTACAAAACCAAGTACGACGAAGCCGTGGCACAGTTGAATCGTCTGGGTACAGGTCTTGAGCGCGGTGATGCTTACCGTGATGGTCAGGCTAAGATTAGGGTGAACCCATAATGCCAATCCAACAGGGACTCACAAATAGCTTCAAACAAGAGATGCTCCAAGCGGGGCAGAACTTGGCAACTGATACATTGAAGATGGAGTTGTACACCGCGTTCTCTGATATCGGGCAGTTGACCACTGTGTACACAACAAGCAATGAAGTAACTGGCACGGGATACACGGCGGGCGGCGTAGTGATGACGGGGGTGACAATTAGCACCCAAACAACCGGCCCTGATGCAGGAACTGTCTACGTGGATTTTGCCGATGTGTCTTGGCCGGGTGCTAATTTTGTGGCGCGTGGGGCTTTGATTTACAACGTGACTCGCAGTAACAAGTCGGTAGCTGTTCTGGACTTTGGTTCAGACAAAACTTTTAGCAGTACAAGCAACACCGTCACAATGCCAGCGAA
>Ga0181344_1000050_pt1 | contig 50968 bp, 56 predicted proteins | sample Su13VDMLBDD_FD_130098 | JGI IMG/M metagenome (GOLD analysis project Ga0181344, IMG submission 130098) | Freshwater viral communities from Lake Michigan, USA - Su13.VD.MLB.D.D | ecosystem: Environmental > Aquatic > Freshwater > Lake | place: USA: Michigan | collected 2013-07-15
ACCCTAGCGTTACGCACATCATGCGCAAAACAGAAAATGAACTGCGCAAACTACAAGTTGCCGGCTTTTATGCCGACATTGACTTGGGTGAACCCAACAATACCATTGATGAAGTAGAGAAAAAGATAGCCGAGAAGATGGGTTTCCGCGCCCAGACGGATGATCGCTACAAAATCCTGGAGATGAATGTAAATTTGGACCTTGAAGGGTTTGAAGATACAGACAAACATGGAGAAGAGACTGGAATTGCCCTGCCTTATATCGTTACGATTGAAAAAGGCAGCAATAAATGTCTGGCCATCCGCCGCAACTGGAACCAAGACGATAAGTTAAAGGCAAAACGCCAGCATTTTGTTCATTACGGCTATATCCCTGGCTTTGGCTTCTATTGTTTTGGCCTTATCCACCTTATTGGAGCATTTGCCAAGTCTGGGACCTCCATTCTTCGCCAATTAGTAGATGCCGGCACGCTTGCAAACCTACCGGGAGGCTTTAAGACACGCGGCCTACGTGTAAAGGGCGACGATACCCCCATCGGACCAGCCGAGTGGAGGGATGTTGACGTACCCAGCGGGACAATTGCCGAGAATATCATGGCTCTTCCTTACAAGGAACCAAGCCAAGTGCTGGCAATGTTGCTTGACAAGATCGTTGAGGAGGGTCGTAAGTTTGCGTCCGCTGCTGATATACAAGTTGCAGACATGTCGGCCAACTCTCCCGTCGGCACTACCCTGGCTATCCTTGAGCGCCAGTTAAAAGTGATGACTGCTGTGCAGGCGCGTATTCATTACTCGTTCAAGCAAGAGTTAATATTGTTGCGCGACATTATTAGGGACTACACCCCTGATGAATACAACTATGAGCCAGAAGAAGGCTCGCCCAAAGCCAAGAAATCTGACTATGACTTAGTTACAGTTATTCCTGTCTCCGATCCTAACGCCGCAACGATGGCGCAAAAGATTGTGCAGTATCAGGCGGTCATTCAACTGGCTCAGCAAGCTCCGCAGATATATGACCTACCGCAGCTTCATCGACAGATGCTAGATGTGCTGGGCATTAAGAATGCAGAGAAGCTGGTTCCCCTTCCTGATGATGAGATGCCCATTGATCCTATTAGTGAGAACATGAATGCTTTGAATGGCAAGCCGCTCAAGGCGTTTATCACTCAGGACCAGCAGGCTCATATTGCAGCGCACCAAATGTTCATGCAAGATCCTCTTGTGATGAAGACCATCGGCCAGAACCCACAGGCCAATATGATTATGGCTGCATTGCAATCTCATATTGCAGATCACCTTGGCTTCCACTATCGCACAATGATAGAGAAGCAAATGGGTGTACCTCTGCCGCCGCCTAATGAGCCATTACCAGATGATGTTGAAGTCCAACTATCACGGCTGGTTGCCCAAGCAAGCGCACAAGTCATGCAAGCAAATACTGCCGAAGCTCAACAAGAACAAAATCAACAGATGGCTCAAGATCCACTTGTACAAATCCAGCAGCAAGAGATGCAGATTAAGGGTGCGGAACAACAACGCAAACAACAGAAAGACCAGACTGATGCTCAGCTAAAAGCTTCTCAGCAACAGATTGAACGTGAGCGCATCCAAACTCAAAAACAAATTGACATGACTAGGATTCAAGTTGATGCAGCAAAATCACAGCAAACGTTGGATGCTAATAGTAAATTAGAGCAGCAGCGAATGATAAGTAACATTATTGGACGTAAACAATGATTGACAACTATCTACAACATCTATCCAAAAAGATAGATGACAAAGTATCCCAACTCCAAGAGTTTCTAGCGGATGGCAACGCTAGTGATTATGCGGAGTACAAGAAGGCGTGTGGCGAGGTTAAAGGTCTGCTCACTGCGCGCTTATTTATCTCAGACCTACAGGAAAGATTAAAAACCCATGACGATGAGTGAAGGAAATGTAGACTTGATCAAAGCTGTGGACTTGTCTCAAATACTGAACAAGGTCCCAGAACAAAAAGCTAAGCAGCTACCAAAGCCAGCTGGCTACCGCATTTTGTGCGCAATTCCAGAAGTGGAAAAAGAATACGAAAGTGAACTTGGATTACTTAAATCTGATGAAGCCATTCGTAACGAAGAGCTACTAACAACGGTATTGTTCGTTGTGGACCTAGGGCCGGATTGCTATAAAGATGCATCCCGATTCCCCTCTGGCCCATACTGCAAAGCAGGAGACTTTATCCTGGTTAGGCCACACGCAGGAACCCGGCTAATCATTCACGGCAAAGAGTTTCGTGTAATTAACGACGACTCAGTTGAGGGTGTAGTTGAAGATCCACGCGGTATCCGCCGCAAATAAGGAGCCAATATGTCTGATTACAAATTTCCTGATGAGCAGGATGACCCAAAAGATCTTGACGATGAAATCATCGTTGAGGTAGAAGATAAAACTCCTGCTGAAGATCGAAATAAAGTGCCCTTACCTGAGAAGATTAAGGAAGAGCTTTATAACGATGAGCTAGAGGATTACTCTACCAAAGTTAAAAAGAAACTTCTTCAAATGAAGAAGCTTGCGCATGACGAGCGCAGGGAAAAGGATGCGGCTATTCGTGAGCAAAACGAGGCCGTTGAGTTTGCTAAACGGTTAATGGATGAGAACAAAAGACTCAAGTCCAACCTGAATAGCAGCGAAAAAAATGTGCTTCTTTCGGTCACCAAGACTGTGGAAATGGAGCTTGATTCTGCCAAGAAAGCCTATCGGGAAGCTTACGACTCAGGTGATACCGATAAGGTAATGGAGGCCCAAGAGCGTCTTACAGAAGCAACACTTAAGGTTGATAAAGTAAGAAATTTCCGGCCACAGCCTGTTGAAGATGAAGAAACTGTGGTACAACCGCCACAACCCCGTATCCAGGAGGCTTCAAAAGATCCTTCAGCGGTTGCTTGGCAACAAGAAAACCCTTGGTTTGGGGAAGATGAGGAAATGACTAGCTTGGCTCTGGGTCTTCACGAGAAGATGCGGCGCGAGGGAGTTAGGATCTCATCGCAAGAGTATTACAATCGGCTAAATACAACAATCCGTAAGCGCTTCCCAGAGAGATTTGAGAACGCAGAGGAACAAGATGACCGGCCCAGCCGGAAAAGCTCGGTGGTTGCACCAGCTACACGGACTACGTCCGCAAAACGAGTTAGGTTAACCCCTGGTGAACTTAACTTGGCAAAGAAGTTTAACTTAACACCGGAGCAATTTGCTGCGGAAAAAATCAAATTGGAGGCCTAATATGGCTGAAAACAGAAAACCGCGTGAGCTTGAGGAACGACTGATGACTGAGCGCCCTAAGCAGTGGGCACCGGCTGAATTACTTCCTGAACCAGACAAGCAACCTGGGTACAAATATCGTTGGGTGCGTGTTTCAACTTTGAATACAGCTGACCCCCGTAATCTCTCGGCCAAACTCCGTGAGCATTGGGAGCCAGTTACAGTTGATGAACAACCCAAATTCCGACTGTTAGCCGACCCCAATAGTCGCTTTAAAGAGAATATTGAGATTGGCGGGTTATTGCTTTGCAAGACTCCTGAAGAGTTTGTTGAACAACGTAATGCTTACTTTAATCGACATACAGTAGCTCAGATGGAAGCTGTAGACAATACCCTTATGCGTCAAAGCGATGCGCGGATGCCGCTCTTTAAAGAGAGCAAGTCTTCGAGTAGCTTTGGAAAAGGTATTTAATTTTTAGGAGTCCTTTATGGCTTATCCGGTTATTAGCGCCCCTTACGGGCTAAAGCCGATCAACTTGATCGGAGGTCAGGTATTTGCGGGTTCTACCCGTGATTACCCGATCACTAACGGTTACAGCACAGCAATTTTCTACGGTGATTATGTAGGATTGTCTCGTGGTGAAATCGTGCGTTTGTCTGTGTCTACTGGCACGGCTGGCAATCAAACAGGTATCTTTTTGGGATGCCGCTACACCAACCCCGTCACTAAACAGTTGACCTTCTCGCAATACTGGCCCGCATCTACTGCGGCTGGTGATGCAGTAGCTATTGTTGCTGACGATCCTGACCAAGTGTTCAAGGGTGTTGTTTGTTCTGCTACTACCGCTGTTGCTTCTGGCGCCCGTGCAATGATCGGCCAAAACTTGGCTATGATCAATAACACAGGTAGCACTGCAACTGGTAACTCCAAGAACGCGATCTTGGCCCCTAGCGATACGCCTGCCACCACTTCGTCCTTGCCCGTTCGCGTGCTTGGCTTGGTGCCTGACACGGCTGTTAGTTTGGGAACCGTGACCTATACCAGCATCTCTACCGCTACAGTTACTTGCTCGGCTTTGCCGTTTGCATTACCTGTTGGTACTGACGTTGGTTCGCTGGATTCAAACGGTCAATACGTTTCTTCCGGTTCGTTTGTTGACACCGCTGCTGCTGCCGGTGCTACATCGTTTATCCTGAATCAGGCCCCTGTTGCTACATTGAACACAACTATTGTGTTGATGCAGTACCCAGAGATTCTGGTTAAGATCAACTTTGGTCAGCACCAGTATTACGCTGGCACCAGCATTGCCTAAGGAGTAACTCAAAATGGCTATTTCACGCGCACAACTACTTAAAGAGTTGCTTCCTGGGCTTAACGCCTTGTTCGGTCTGCAATATAAGACCTACGATCAAGAACACGACGAGATCTACGAAACAGAGACCTCTGAGCGTTCTTTTGAAGAGGAAACTAAACTGTCTGGCTTCTCTGCTGCACCTGTTAAAAACGAGGGCTCCGCTCTTGCTTATGACAATGCTCAAGAGGCATGGACTGCACGCTACAACCACGAAACCATTGCTTTGGGCTTCAGCTTGACTGAAGAGGCTATTGAGGACAACCTCTATGACTCTTTGTCGGCTCGCTACACCAAAGGTCTGGCTCGCGCTATGGCGTACACCAAGCAGGTTAAAGCTGCTGCTGTTCTAAATAACGGTTTCTCCTCGGCTTATGTCGGCGGTGACGGCGTTTCTCTGTTCAACAGCGCTCACCCCCTGGTGTCTGGTGGTACTAACAGCAACATTCCTGCGACCGCAGCTGACTTGAATGAGACTTCGTTGGAAAACGCAGTTATTCAAATCTCTCTGTGGACGGATGAGCGTGGCCTGTTGATCGCTGCTAAGCCAAAGAAGCTGATTGTTCCTCCGGCTCTGCAATTCGTTGCCACCCGTCTGTTGGAAACCGAACTCCGCGTCGGCACCACTGACAACGATATCAATGCGTTGAAGAACAATGGTTCTATCCCTGGCGGTTACACAATTAACCACTTCTTGACCGACAGCAACGGCTGGTATTTGACCACCGACGTTCCTAACGGCATGAAGCACTTTGTGCGTAGCCCGCTATCGACTGGCATGGACGGTGACTTTGACACCGGAAACGTCCGTTACAAGGCCCGCGAACGTTATTCGTTCGGCTGGTCTGACCCCCTGGGTATGTACGGTTCCGCTGGAGCGTAATCAGTAAGAGAGGGTTAACTATCCTCCCACTAGGGCTCCTTCGGGAGCCCTTTTTATTTGTTGCTAACCAACTAAAACCATGATATATTGCAGCTAATCCGGGCTTTCCGGTGCATCAAACTGTCCCGGCAGACGACATACCGATTGATGCACTTCACTTGTATGTAAGGAACTCATCATGGGATTCGCAACTCACCTCGGTCCTTGGCTGCTTGGCACGGTTAAAAACACCACCGGCACTACCGTTGGAACCATCCGTAATATGGGCGCAACTGTTGTCGCTCAGACCGCCACAACCACCGTCAACGACACAACGGCTGTTACAGAATTTGTCTTGCCTGCTGGCGCACAAATCATAGAATTTTTTGTGGACATTACCACCGCTTACGCTGGTACAACTGGTAATACCATCACTATTCAAACCGCCGCTGGTAACTCTTTGGCTACCGTTGGTGGTGCTACAACTACACCTTTGGCTGTGGGTCGTGCAACTGTATCTGTTACGGGCGCACAGATTGGTACGTATCTAAATGTTGGCTCAACTGATTTAGTTGTTCAGGCAGTTTACGCTTGCGCCGGTACAGCCAGCGGCGGTGCTGCTACGCTTACATGCGTGTACATCGTCAAAGGTTCTGATGGCGTTGCTAATCCTGCTTCTGCTTAATTAATCTCAGGGGCTTCGGCCCTTGTTCTAAAGGAGATTGATTATGGGCATGCAAACTGATGTACTAGCGGTTCACAGAGAAACTACAGGCACAGTAGTGTCGGGACGTAACAGAGTTAAGGGTCTGATTGTTACGCCCGGTGGCACTGCGGGAGACATTATTCTTAGAGATGGCGGTGCTTCCGGCACAGTCCGTCTTCAGTTTAATTTGTCTACCAACCAATCCGCATTTTCTGTTTTAGTGCCGGGTGAGGGAGTTTTGTATCTAACTGATATACACGTAACCTTACCCACAGCTTCAAAAATCACGGTGTTCTATGGCTAAAAAAGGCCCGGTTCTCTCTGTAGGCCGGGGCGAGAAGCTGCCGATCTCCAAGGGGGCGGGCTTGACTGCTAAAGGCCGTGCCAAGTACAACGCGGCAACAGGGTCTAACCTTAAGGCTCCGCAGCCCGAAGGTGGCCCCCGTAAGAAATCGTTCTGCGCTCGTATGTCGGGTATGCCCGGGCCAATGAAAGACGAGAAGGGCAAACCAACCCGGAAAGCCGCTTCACTTGCAAGATGGAAATGTTAGATTTAAACACCGCTTGGTCTGCCATCTTGTCCTTAGTGATTGGATTGTTAGGCTACATAATGAATGAAAAGTTCAGGGAACTGGCTCGTATTACGATCTTGCTGAATAAAACTCGTGAGGAGGTTGCCCGTGATAACGTTACTCAAGCAGAAGTGGATCGAATTACGAATCACATTGACCAGCGCTTTAACAAACTTGAAGCAAAGATTGACCAGCTTATTCAAGCGGGGCGATGATGCCCAGCACAAGTAAGAAGCAACACAATTTCATGGCGGCTGTGGCTAACAACCCAAAGTTTGCCAAGAAGGTAGGAGTCCCACAGTCCGTGGGTAAAGACTTTAACGATGCCGACAAAGGCAAATTTTCTAAAGGTGGTGATACTATGGCTAAGATGAATGCAGGCATGATGGCAATGATGGCTAAGAAAAAAGATGCAGCAAAAGGAATGCCCATGAAGAAAATGGCTCAAGGCGGCTCGGCTTCTTCCCGCGCTGATGGCGTTGCCACAAAAGGCAAGACCAAAGGCACTATGATTAAAATGAACAAGGGCGGCATGGCCTGCTAAGGAGTATTAAAATGATTGATGATGAATTAGAAAACGCTAATAAATCTGAAGATTTATCTCCAGTTGGCCCTAAACCATCTTCTTTTAAAGAAGCTTTTGCTGCTGCCCGTGGTAGTGGCGATAAAACTTTTAGTTACAAAGGCAAGTTGTACACCACTGAATTAGCTAGTTCAGCACCTAAAAAATCATCTCCTGCGTCTATGCGCCAAGAGCAAGCGGCTCCAACCAGCGCTTCCTCAATGACTAGTAACCGTAATAATGCTTCCGATATGTCTGTAAATGAACGCATAAAGAAATCATTAGCAAGCGCACGAGAAGGATCCGGCCCTACTGATTCTCGTTCAGTAAATCAACGTATCAAAGAATCTTTGGGCATGAAAAAAGGCGGAACAGTCAAAAAAATGGCTTCTGGTGGCTCAGTAAATTCAGCATCTAAACGTGGTGATGGTATTGCCCAACGCGGTAAGACCAAAGGCAGAATGTGTTAAATCATGGCTAAAAATTACGAATACCCAGACTCTACTCCGGTAGATGAGCCGGTAGCTAAAAAGCCTAAGCCGGCCCCCAAGCCTAAACCTAAGCCACCAATCTACCCGGATTCAATCCCTGTAGATGAGCCGGTGAAGAAGATGGCTAAAGGTGGTTCTGCATCTAGTCGTGCCGATGGTATTGCTACTAAAGGCAAGACCCGTGGCAAAATTTGCTAGGAGATTAGCATGATGGCAAGTCGAGGGATGGGAGCTATTTCTCAATCCAAAATGCCTAAAGGTGCGCGTAAGGCCCGCCGGGATAACACTGACTTTACCGAATACGCTAAAGGTGGAGAAGTATGGGATAAACCTAGGCCTAAAAATTTAGGTGCTTCCAAAAAGCTAAGCCCCGCAAAAAAAGCTGCCGCTAAAGCCTCTGCAAAAAAAGCCGGCAGACCTTATCCAAACCTTATTGATAATATGAAGGCTTCGTAATGTCCACCACCGGAACCACAGCCTTTAACTTAGAGTTTACAGAACTTGCTGAAGAGGCTTGGGAGCGGGCTGGGCGCGAGATGCGTTCTGGCTATGATTTACGTACAGCGCGTAGGTCATTGAACTTAATGACCATTGAGTGGCAAAACCGTGGCATCAACATGTGGACCATTGAAACGGGCACAATTACGTTAACCCAGGGTCTAAACACATATGCTTTGCCTACAGACACAATTGATTTGCTAGACCATGTGATCCGTACCCAGCCTAATGTTGCGTCCACCCAAGCTGATTTAAGCATCACCAGGATTAGCGTATCTACGTATGCAACCATCCCCAATAAACTGGCTCAAGGACGCCCAATTCAAGTATGGATTCAGCGTTTGTCAGGTGAAGTTGGTCCTACTGTTGCTACCTTAAACGGCGCTATTACAGCTACGACAGACTCAATTGTGTTGAGTACGGTTGTCGGCTTAGCTGGATCTGGCTATATCCGCCTGGATAGCGAAGACATCTATTACACGTACATATCAGGGAATACCCTAGGTGGAGTGTTTCGCGGCCAGAACAACACAACCGCAGCACCGCACACAACATTAACTGCTGTTAATGTTCCTCAGTTACCGGCTGTTACAGTATGGCCTACTCCTGATGGATCGCAGACTTATCAGTTTGTTTACTACAGGCTGCGTCGGGTCCAAGATGCTGGCCGTGGCGTTGAAACGGCCGACATGAATTTTAGGTTTTTGCCTTGCGTAGTAGCGGGCTTGGCGTACTACATAGCCATGAAAGTTCCTGAACTTATGGGCCGGCTAGACATGCTAAAGGCAGTTTACGAAGAGCAATTTAAGCTTGCTGCCGGCGAGGACCGTGAAAAAGCTACACTACGCTTAGCTCCACGTATGTCATATATTGGTGGAGGTGGGATGTAATGACTTCACCATATGCATCTGGCAAATATTCAATTGCCGAATGTGATCGGTGCGGCCAGCGTTTTAAGTTAAAACAATTGAAAGTTGAGGTCATTAAGACTAAACTATACCAATTGAAAGTTTGTCAAGAATGTTGGGACCCTGATCAGCCGCAGTTACAGCTTGGGATGTATCCTGTTAATGATCCCCAGGCCGTATACCAGCCACGCCCGGATACAACTTATGTTGCTGCCGGCTTGAATGGATTGCAGTTAACAAATGGGGATCAAGGAACGCCAACTGGAGGTTCTAGAGACATTCAGTGGGGATGGTATCCTGTTGGTGGGTCTAGAGGGTTTGATTCGGTTTTAACGCCTAATTACTTGGTTATGAACACAAGTATTGGCACAGTAACAGTAACGGTTTCATAGGAGTTTATGATGGCTAAAGAAAAAATGGATATGGCGCAAGATAAGGCTATGATCAAGAAGGCGTTCAAGCAGCATGACGCTCAAGAACACAAAGGCGGTAAAGGAACTACTCTTAAGCTAAAAAAGGGTGGACCTACTAGCCTGGACCGTAAGAAGTACGGCAAAAATCTGTCCCGTGCAATGAATCAAAAGGGGTAAGTTATGGCATACACAATGAAAAAGGGCGGCAAAGAAGTCGGCCCAGCTAGTGTTTACGCAAAGCCCCACACCATGTCTGGCGGCTCTGTTGAATTTACCAGTGTTACGCCTCCTAACATGAGCGATCCTGCCAACATGAATATGTCTTTAAACGACTACAGCAATAAACGTCCTCCGGCTGCAAAGACTAGCGGCATCAAAGTGCGTGGTACTGGTGCGGCTACCAAAGGTGTTATGGCCAGGGGTCCAATGGCATGAACTACGCTGAGCTTGTAGTTGCAATCTCTGATTACACAGAGAACACCTTTCAAACGGTGGATATGGATCTGTTTATTAAACAGGCAGAGCAGCGCATCTATAACTCAGTTCAGTTTCCATCTATTCGTAAAAATGTTACTGGCTCTACTTCTGCCAATAACAAATATTTAGCATGTCCTAGCGACTTTTTGGCTCCGTACTCTATAGCTGTAATTGATGCTACTGGGTCATATGAATTTTTGTTAAACAAAGATGTTAACTTTATTCGTCAGGCGTATCCAAAACCAACTAGCACTGGGATTCCAAAACATTACGCTCTGTTTGGAACTCAAAGCAATGACGAAAATGAACTTTCTTTTATTCTTGGGCCAACTCCTGACACCACGTATAGCGTAGAGTTACATTATTACTATTACCCACAATCTATTGTTACCGCTGGTACTACTTGGTTGGGAGATAATTTTGATTCTGTTTTATTGTATGGGTCAATAATTGAAGCTTACACTTTCTTGAAAGGCGAAGCAGATATGATGGTTGCATACAATAAAAAATATGTAGAAGCATTAGCCCTGGCTAAACGCCTTGGAGATGGAATGGAGCGTCAAGACGCATATCGTAGTGGCCAAGTTAGAGTTGAGGTTAACTAATGTCTATTGCTCAAACAGCAACAACAAGTTTCAAAGTTCAACTGCTTCAGGCAGTACACAACTTTGGCCCAACATCACCAAATACATTCAAGATAGCTTTGTACACAGGTGCTGCAAACATTGGATCTACTACTACTGCGTACACCACAAGTAATGAGTTGGTGGGTACGGGGTACACGGCGGGCGGAAACACTTTGGTGATTTCAACTTCTCCGACTTCAGGCACTAATAACAGCAACATTCCTACGGCGTACATTTCGTTCAACAACACAAGCTGGACAAATGCCACGTTTACATGCCGTGGTGCATTGATCTATAACTCAACTGTTTCTGGCAATCCATCTGTTGCTGTGCTGGACTTTGGTTCAGACAAGACCGTGAACAACGACACGTTCCAGATCATCTTCCCAACCCCCGATGCCAACAGCGCCATTGTGCGTATTTCTTAAGGATTCATCATGGAATACAGTTCAGCAAAAGACCAAGTTTCCGCTGGTCTCATTACAAATCCCGTAGCTGGCGATATGGTTGGCGCTGGCGGTGTGTACACGGTTGAGTGCGTAGGCCCGGACGGTCAGGTTAAATGGACGGACTCTGCCCACAACCTAGTGGTCAATCAGGGTCTTGCCAACATGAACGCCGCATACCTTGCTGGTAGTGCGCAGACGGTTACGTGGTACATAGGTTTGGTTACTGGCCCCGGCTCTGGCACAACCTTTGCCGCTGGCGATACGTTGGCATCCCATGCTGGCTGGACTGAAAACACCGCGTACACGGGCAACCGCAAAGCAGTGACGTTTGGTTCGGCTACTACGGCAAACCCATCCGTTATTAGCAACTCAGCTTCTCCTGCGTCTTTTGCTATGACGGGCACGGCTACCATTGCTGGCGCTTTCCTGAGTAGCGTTGCCACGGGTACTTCGGGCGTTCTGTTCTCGGGTAGCGATTTCACTGGTGGAGACAAGTCTGTTGCTTCCGGCGATACGCTAAACGTAACCTACACGTTTTCCCTGACCGCGACCTAATAGGGTATGTTCGGGGATGTAACCTTTGCACAAGCGCCATTTGCCTCCGCTGGGGGTAATGCGTTTGCGGTTGCTATTTCCGAATCAGGTTCTGTTGTTGATGCTGGGGACGCTCTGTTTATCGCAGGGGGGTTGATTGATGAATCAGCTTCTGCGCTGGAGTCCCAGTCTGTCCTTACTACTTTTGTAGCTGCAAACGTCGAGTCTGCATCTGGGTCGGACGTAATAGACACCCTCAACAATATCTTCAATGTCACCGTAGTTGATGCGGTAAGTGGGTTGGATGATATTTCTGCGGTGGGTACATACCCCGGCGACATCACTGAAGCTGCGTCCATTACAGATTCTGTGTTCTCGCTTGGAACTTACCCCGGCGACATAATGGAAACGGCAAGCGCCCTTGAAACGGTTGTCGGCAACTTCATCGCTTCTTTAGATATTGCGGAGTCTGCATCAGGTATCGACGCCGTAGCAGTCCAAGTTGCGTTTGCTGCTGCCATAGCTGAGAATGTTTCGGCACTAGCAGTCAGTACCGTCCAAGCTGATTTTGTTGCAGCTATCGCAGAAGCAATCAGTGGTATTGACGAGAACACGGTTGCAGCTACGTTTGTGGCCTCAATTTCTGAGGCTTTATCGGGCGTAGATGATATTGCTGGCGGGCTACTGATTTCCGTAGACGTTGCCGAGGGTGCTTCGGCTGTAGACTCTGTTGCTACGCAGGTAATTTTTGCAGGTTCTATTGCAGAGTTTGTTTCCGGCATAGACGCAAATGTTGCCCTGTTGACGGTAAATGCGTATCCAGCGGGCATCCAGCTAATTGTTTCTATCGGGGATGTCCTTGTCTGGGCGGTAATAGATGACAGCCAGAACGCAAACTGGCAAAATATCAGCAATGTGCAGGCCGCAGGATGGCAAAATATCAGCAATGCACAAACCCCCGGCTGGCAAGTTATTGGTAATGTCCAAGCCCCCGGATGGCAGAACATTGATGATGAGCAAGCACCCGGTTGGATTAACCTGCCATCGTAAGGATTCAAAATGGCTTTAGTACTCAAAGATAGAGTTAAACAAACTGCTGCTGCACCGGGTACAGGCACGATTACGCTCAGTGGCTCGGCTACAGGGTTCCAGTCTTTCTCAGTGATTGGTAACGGCAACACTACCTACTTTGCTATTTACGACCCCGTGTCTGGTGATTGGGAAGTCAACTACGGCACGTACACATCTTCCGGTACAACCCTAACCCGTAACGCTACACCGCTGTCCTCATCTTCTGGCGGGTCTTTGGTTAACTTCACCGGCACAGTAGATGTCTTTGTTACCTATCCATCAGAGAACGCAGTATGGAGGGACGTTTCTGGCGTTGTAGTTCAGCAAAGTTTTGGGGCAATCACAGCCACTTCTGCTGCTCTGACTACAGGCACTATTTCTACGGCTCCAGTTAACAACACAGACATTGTTAATAAAGCATACGCTGACGCAATCGCATCCGGTATCCACTTCCACGAGGCAGTGGATTTAGCCACTACCACGGCGTTACCAGCAAACACCTATAACAACGGCACATCGGGGGTTGGGGCAACGCTTACGGCAAACGCTAACGGCGCTCTGTCTGTAGACTCAACGCTTACTGTTGCTGCAAACCGAATACTGGTCAAGAACGAAGCGGCTGGTGCCAATAACGGTGTTTACACGGTGACACAGGTTGGCTCTGCGGGAACACCCTACATACTGACTCGCGCTACAGACTTTGATTCCGCCGGGACTGGAGTTGACCAGATTGACGAGGGTGACTTTTTCTTAGTAACCAGCGGCACTGTTAACGTCAATACCGCTTGGGTTCAGCAGACTGCTCCCCCTATAGTAGTTGGAACTACGGCGCTTGTTTTTCAGCAGTTCTCAGCACCGATAACCTACACCGCAGGTACAGGACTAAACGAGTCCCCAACCTACACGTTCAATATTGCAACAACGGGTGTCTCTGCTGCCACATACGGCTCTGCTTCAACAAGCGCAACCATTGCAGTTAATGCGCAAGGGCAGATAACAAGCGCGTCCAACACGACCATTGCAATCAACGGGACACAAGTTTCGGGGAACATAACAGGTCAAGCAGGCTCTGTAGCTAATGCATTGACTGCTGGCACGTACCTAACTAGCGGGGGTACATACGATGGCTCTGCCGCTCGTACATTTGCAGTTGATGCGACTGATGCAAATACAGCTTCCAAAGTAGTTGCACGAGACCCCAGCGGTAACTTCTCTGCGGGCACGATAACAGCTACCCTGAGCGGAGCAGCTACAAGCGCGGGTACTGCGACAAACATAGCTGGCGGCGCAGCCAACCAGATTCCCTACCAGACAGGCGCAGCTACCACATCGTTTGTCGTAGCCCCAACAGTTGCAGGCACATTCCTTAACTGGAACGGTTCGGCGTTTGCATACTCAGCCATTTCCTTGCCCAACAACGCTACCTTCAACAACGGCGGCGCAGGGGACGCATCGGGTACTACGTTTAACGGTTCTACTGCCCGGACTATTTCATACAACACGGTTGGTGCATCGCCACTGGCGGGCTCGTCTAGCCTGACTACAACCGGCACGGTGACTTCGGGCACATGGTCTGCATCGTTTGGTGCGGTAAGCGGAGCCAACTTAACCAGCCTGACTGCGGGTAACTTGTCGGGGACAATCCCTTCAGCGGTACTGGGCAACTCCACAGCCTATATTGGAACTACTGCCGTTGCATTGAACCGGGCTTCCGCTAACCAAGCACTGACTGGTATTTCCAGCGTCACGCTGCCCGGAGCAACATCAGGCACGGCCCAGATCACACCTAACGCAGTTGCAGGCACGGGTACGGTTCTGACTCTACCGGCTACCACAGGAACCTTGGCGCTGACTTCTGACCTACCAACGGTCAATAACGCCACACTGACGATGAATACGTCAGGTACGGGCCTGTCTGGTTCCCAAACTTTTACAGCTAACCAAGCCACTGGCGCAACATTTACAGTCGCTTCTAACGCGACCAACGCCAACACAGCCTCAACCATTGTGGCGCGGGATGCATCGGGTAACTTTAGTGCCGGGACGATAACTGCAACTTTGAGCGGAGCAGCTACATCTGCTACCACGGCGGGCACAATCACAAGCCAAGCCAACAGCGCCACCATCACAGCTACAAGCGCAAACACCGCCAGCCAAATTGTGCTGCGTGATGCCTCAGGTAACTTCAGCGCGGGGACGATTACTGCTACGCTTAGCGGTAATGCGTCTACTGCTTCTGCACTACAGGGGTTAACTACTGGCGCAAGCGGCTCTATTTATACGGACGTAAATTGGTCATACCTGATACAGGGGTTTACTACTGGCGGAGCATTTGGCTGGAGAGCTACTTCTGCAACCGGCGTAGCATTTTCATGTACTGCTGCTGGCGCATTTTCAACAACTACTATTAACGGCTACACACCATCCGCAACTTCTGGCTTAGCCAATCGGCTCGTTGCTACTGATGCAAACGGCTACCTATTTAACAACTACTTTAACTCAACCGATAACGCTGTTACTTCCGGTGTTTCAGCAATAATGTCTAAAGCGGGTGATAACTACTACCGCTCAGCAAGTGCTGCGGCTGTTGCTACGTTTATTAGTGGTCAGTCGATGAGCATTAGTGGCAATGCTACCAACGTGACGGGCACTGTTGCTGTTGCTAATGGAGGTACTGGGCAAACCACCGGGTACAAGTTATTTGATGTAGTATTTACGTCCAACATTAACGCTAATACAGATCGTACTGCTGGTTCGTACGGAAGCTACGCTTCTTCGGCTACAAATACTCCCACTGGCTCGGGTATTTTGTACAACTTTATGAGTGGTACAGGGGGCGCTGGTGACGGTGGGCAATTTTGGCAGGACTATGCAAACAACAATTTATATTTGCGCCAACGATGGGGTGGTGGATTTAGTAGCTGGCTAACCATATTATCCGCAAGTAACTACAACTCCTACGCTCCCACACTAACCGGTACTGGAGCTTCGGGTACTTGGGGAATTAATGTTACGGGTTCCGCGACATACCTTAACAGTTCAAATTACATTAATCGAACGGGTTCATCCGGTAACTTAAATACAGATTTTAGCAACACCCCAGCGGGGTCTTTTAGGTATGGCGGGGACGATGCAAGTTTAACAAATAGCCCCGGCGGCACATGGTGGATATATCAAAGTATGCGCCATTCCAATGGGAGTAGCCTTTGGGGTACGCAGGTAGCATGGGGATGGGAAGATAACGCTAACAGACTTGCCACACGTAACGTCAGTGGAGGTGGTTTTGGTAGCTGGGTTTATTACTTAAACAGTAGCAACTACACCAGCTATGCACCATCCTTAACTGGCTCCGGCGCTTCGGGTACTTGGGGGATTAGTATCACAGGTAACGCGGCTAATATAACTGCATACACTGTTAACCAAAGCGTAGGCACTGGAAATGCCCCTACTTTTTATGGTGTATATTCAAATAACTGGTTTAGGTCAAATGGTAGTACTGGGTGGTATAACGAAACATATGCGGTTGGTATTTACGCAACAGAAGCAGGTAATGTAAGGACGTATAATGGAGCTAGCTTTATTGCTGCTGGAAACGTAACCGCCTACTCGGACGAAAGACTTAAAACAAACTGGCGTGATATGCCAAGGGATTTTATTGAACGTTTATCTCTAGTAAAAAACGGTACATATGATAGAACAGACAACTGTGCTGCTAAAACGCAAGATGGTGTATCTGCTCAGTCATTGCAACCACTTATGCCAAATTCAATTCAGACCGACTCAGATGGTATTCTCTCTATCGCATACGGTAGCGCAGCAATGGTATCAGCAGTTGAGTTGGCTAAGCGCGTTGTCGAACAAGATGCAAGGATTGCTAGATTAGAAGCCCTTGTTAATCAATTAATTGGAGATTAATCATGACCGTTCTCTACACAACCAACCTAGCCCTTGGGCAACCGGTTACCGGCACTGAGTCTGGTACATGGGGCGAGGATGTAAACAACGCCGTTACATCCTACCTGGACATTGCTATTGCTGGCGGTTTAGCTATCCCAATTACCACTGCTGATGTTACTCTTGCAATCACTCAAGGCACTAGCTCGGCAACAGGAATTATTTCTACCGGGGCAACTGGAAGCACGGCGCAATACGCTACTCTAATTATTAGTGGAGCCAAGACTGCAGCCCGTAACTTAAACGTACCAGCATCCAGCCGGAACTACATAATCAATAACACCGCAGCTACAGGAGGCTTCTTGCTAACTGTTCGCGGCTTGACTCTCCCAAGTACATTTACCACCGGCATTACCCTGGTTGATGGAGAGAAGGCGGTTATCTCTTGGAACGGCACTGACTACGTAAAAATTTCATCTAGCGTTGTGTCTAATTTGACCGGCACACTCCCTGTTGCCAATGGCGGTACTGGGGTTACAACCTCCACAGGTTCAGGCAGCACCGTACTCTCCACCAGTCCCACGCTAGTTACACCTCTATTGGGCACACCCACATCGGGCGTGCTAACCAACGCCACAGGGCTCCCTCTTACTACTGGCGTAACGGGCACTCTCCCTGTTGCCAACGGCGGTACAGGCTTAACGTCAACTCCTGCAAACGGCGCATTGGACATTGGTAATGGGTCAGGATTTACCCGCGCTGTCTTGACCGCAGGTAGCGGAGTATCCATAACCAACTCAGCAGGCGGGATAACAATTTCCGCAACAGGTTTGGGTGGAACCATTACAGCAGTCACAGGCACGGCTCCGGTTGTATCTAGCGGTGGAACTACTCCTGATATCAGTATGGCTGCTGCGACCACTTCAGTTAACGGTTATTTAACCTCAACAGACTGGAATACATTTAACGGCAAGCAGGCTGCACTTGTCAGCGGTACTAACATTAAAACGGTAAACAGCACTACCCTGCTTGGCTCGGGCGATGTCTCTGTAGGTGTTACAAGTGTTACCGGCACAGCCCCGGTAGTTTCAAGCGGCGGTACTACACCGGCTATCAGCATGGCTGCTGCTAGTACTTCAACCAACGGCTACCTGACATCTACGGACTGGAATACCTTTAACGGCAAACAAGCAGCGGGTTCCTACGTAACTGTTGGTGGGGCGCTTGGTACGCCTTCATCGGGTACAGCTACCAACCTAACGGGATTACCGCTTTCAACAGGTGTTACGGGAACTTTGCCGGTAGCTAATGGCGGTACTGGAGTTACTTCTTCCACGGGTTCCGGTAACACTGTACTCTCAACTAGTCCTACACTTGTAACACCTTTGCTAGGTACGCCCACATCAGGCAACTTGGCAAACTGCACGTTCCCCACGTTGAATCAAAACACAACAGGTAGCGCAGGCAGTGTAGTTACTACTGGCTTTTCAATCGTAGAATCAGCCGGTAAACTGTACTTTAAGTACGGGGCTACAAATATTGCTTCCCTTGATTCATCGGGTAACTTTATTGCCCTTGCAAACGTCACTGCTTACGGCACACCATAAGGAGCTAAACCATGACGATGCCAGCATCTGGCCCAATATCGTTGGGTCAAGCTAATACAGAACTTGGGCTGTCCAGCACGGCCCTTATTACCATGAACGATGCTGCCCTTAGAACGCTGGCTGGGGTTGGCGGTTCGGGCACTACATGGTCGATGAACTCGTTGTATGGAAAAACTTATAGGGTAGTCGTTACTGTGACTATTGGATCAAACACTCAAAACTATATTGCAAATACTGCAAAAGTAACTGGGTATGTTGCAGGCAAAACAGATGTTACTTTTGTAATTAGTGCTGGGGTTGTAGTCGGGTCTGCCTCTACGGGCTCGTATGCTTTTACTGTAGATACATCTTGGAATGCGGGAGATACAGTAACAGTATCCAATAGCGGAACAATTATTGGCGCTGGTGGAGGTGGCGGAGCAGGCGGGGCTTCTGTTAATCCTTCTACTACCAATGGAGTAAGTGGAAGCGCAGGTGGCCCTGCTGTATCTGTTGGAAGAACGGTTTCGTGGACTAATGCAGGTACTACTGGCGGCGGTGGTGGAGGCGGCGGCGGCGGCGGCGCTAATGCTTTTGATGACGGCAAGGGAAATACTACGGGTATTGCTGGTGGTGGCGGCGGCGGGGGTCGAGGTAACAACGGCGGTGCCGCTGGGGCTGGAGGAGCGTCTTCTGGGTGGACTACTTCATATCCCGGTTCTGCTGGTACGGCGGGAACATCAGCAAGCAATGGCAGTGGCGGACTGGGAGGCAGTGGCTCAGTAGATAATGCTGGTGGGAACGGAGGTGGGTTAGGTTCTGCTGGCGCTACTGGTACGGGTAGCCCAAGTGTAGGTGGATACACTCCTCCCGGCTCTGGCGGCGCAGCGGGTGCTTGTTTAGTTGGTAAATCTTTTGTTAACTCTGGCGCTGGTATTACTGGCGGCACAACTGGTGGAGGTCAATCTTAATGGACTATCGTATTATTGCCGCCGATGCAACTATCGGTCAAATTCAAGTAACGTACAGCAACGCTGGAACTGATATTGCTACCTATGCAATTGACGTACCTGTAGTGGACGGTGCGTTTTTAACAGGCGATTCACTTGCGGCTGAGATACAAACTCGTGCCCCCGTATGGCTTTTGGAACGCAAGACTGAAGTTGCTACGGCTACTGGGTTTGACCAGATTAATGCCTTAGTGCAGACTCCTAATATTCCCCCTACAGTAACTGTTGCCCCCCAAAATCAAGGGTTTGTCCTTGGGCAGATCACAGCATGATAACGACCAAGTACATCGTTTTTGGGTGGGCTATCCACCGCAATGTCCTTGCTGACGGGGAAGAAATGACGGGTACTTGGATTAAAGATACCCCTATGGACATCGCTGCAAACTGGGCGTTTTGGACTAAAGGGGCGCGGGTTATAACCAGCTACCCATCAGACTTTGATGATGCCTTCTTTATCCAGCAGCGCGGGCTTTTTTTCAACAAAATTACCTTTGCAGGGCACGTTTACAAACGGGGGACTTACACCCTTAAAGCAGTTGGTGACACGGAGTTTTGGTGCTTGGATTATTTGTTAAATGGCGGCAGCGCACCTGACTTAGAGTTCATATTGTTACCAGCCGGTCAGACTTATACAACCTCTGTGGGACAATTAATTTTGATAGCTTCAGGAGAAACTGATCTTGGCGCTGCGCCCCTGCCGGTTGAAATAGTTTCGCAGGACAAGGTTATTACAGCAAGCGCAGACTCTTCATTAATTATCTTTTCAAGGGTAAAGTAATGTTGTACAAGACGTTTGACTATGTGATGCGTAAACTGGGCAGGAAGTATGCATTTGTAGATGTGTACGGCGATGTCCTGTCCTACAGGTACTACGTTTTCTTCACGGAAAACAAAGTGGCAAAAACATGGAAAGACAAGTACTTACCTAACTTATTCGTACATCATTTTGTTGGCGCAGAAAACAAGCAGTGGGTTGACAACGAGGTTTCTCATACGCACCCTTGGAACACGGTTAGCATAGTTATTAAAGGTGGCTACGTTGAAGAGGAAAACTACAGCGGTGTAACCAAAGAGATAAATGCTCCTGCGGTAGTCTTCAGGGATTGGGAAGCAAGCCACCGGTTTACGCAGGTAACGCCAAACACATGGACACTGTGGTTCCACGGCATCCGTAAAAGGGAAGGCAAGTGGGCTTTTGATATGCGCCCCCATGATGTAGTCTGCTCTGCTTGCGTTAAACATAACAACGGCGTCTGCATAAATGTGAAGCAGCTAAAGGAAATTGAAGACACACCGCCAAAATCTGCTCAAAGTTATAAGTGGCGGGAACACACGTGGATGCAGTGCAACGACGATTTTGAAGAAACATTAGCTCAACGTAAAAAAGTACTAGCAAGGGCAAAAACTTACATCCCGGCTACTATTAAAGAGCGCTATGAAATAGCCAAGGAAACTTTAGTTAAAGACCTTGTTAGAGAAAAAGCCGAAGTGAGCAAGGTATAAACTATGTATGCGCTTGTTTCTGTTTTGTTTTCTGATGCTGGTAACAGTATCTTCAGCGCAGGACAAGCTCATCCTATCCACGGAGCCGCCGCCGCTGCCCAAGAAGCTGCCAAAGCAAACAGGCTGCGCGATACAAGATTTGTACGTTATTGGTTGGACGATGCACGACCCAGTGGAACGCCACAAGGCTATGATGGAGTGGCTGGATAAGACAAAGTGCAGCGGGGATGATTACGTCCTAATTTGGAATGCCCTACCGGAGTGGGCAGGTACTTCAGATAGCCCTTTGTTACGGGCCAAGATTATGGAGAAGGCAAGATGAACGAGTCATGGTTAGCCAAAAACATTCAGCCGGTTACGGTAGTGTTCCTGCTGTTCTCATACTTTTTCTTTGCGCTGCTTTCTGTCTTTGAGATGGAGACTAGGGGTGCATACGTTGACCTGCTAGGTCAGGCCATGATTATTGTTATTACCGCCATATTCGCCGGTAAGACAGCCGAGCGTATCGTAGATATTCGTACTAACAAAGGAGCGCCAGATGGCACTTGACCCAGTTACAGCCCTGTTTGAAGTTGGCAGCAAAGTCCTAGACCGCGTATTGCCTGACCCTGTCCAGCAAGCTGCTGCCAAGCTGGAACTGATGAAGCTCCAGCAAAATGGCGAATTGGCCCAGATTACCGGGCAGATGGAAATCAATAAAGTTGAAGCAGCAAGCTCCAGCCTATTCGTCAGTGGATGGCGTCCTAGCGTTGGCTGGGTGTGCAGTGCTGGCTTTGCCGTGCAGTTCATCATTGGCCCCTTGGCTGAGTGGGGCGCTGCGTTGGCAGGCCATCCCGTCAAGTTCCCGCAGATGGACACCGGAACCATGATGCCTTTGCTCCTCGGTATGCTGGGCCTTGGTGGGCTTAGGACGGCTGAAAAACTAGCAGATAAGGCGGCAAAATGAAAGCAAAACTTACCTTTTTCGTGACCCTGATGGTCAGCTTCACTTTGTGCGTAGTCATCCTCGGTATGGTGGCTGTGCTGATGGCGGGTTTGTTTGACCCCCTTGTGGACAACGCAGAAATCTTCAAACTGATTAGCCCTGCATTTCAAACCATTGTTGGTGGCTTCATTGGGCTGCTGGCGGGTGTAAAACTATCCCACGGCGAGGAGAATCTTAAATGAAAGACAACTGGGAAAAATCTTGTGACTTGGTGCTTGAGTCTGAAGGTGGTTACCAACTGACCACGCTTGTTGGCGACTCAGGCGGTCAAACTTATGCGGGTATTGCTCGTAACCCAAACCCTCATTGGGAAGGTTGGAAGTTGATTGATAAGGGTGAAACACCCCCAAAAGAAATAGTCAGGTCATTTTACAAGGCTAACTTTTGGGATAAGATTCGTGGCGATGAATTGCCTGCTGGCGTTGATTACTTGGTTTACGACTTTGCTGTTAACGCTGGTGTTAGTCGTGCAGTGAAAACTTTGCAGTCCGCAGTAGGTACAAACCCTGATGGCGCTATTGGCCCAGCAACCATTGCAGCAGTTAAATCAAGCACCGACTTGGTTGAGAAATTTAGCAATGTTAAAGAAGCCTTTTACAAGGGTATTGTTGAGCGTAAGCCAGACCAAGCTAGGTTTATCAAGGGTTGGCTAAATCGTGTTGCTCATGTGCAGACGGCGGCGACCTCAATGCTGGCGTAAATCATGGCCATACAGGTTGTAAAAGCTGTGATAGCTGCTAAACTACCCTTCGACCAGATAATCCGCGAGTTTGACCGCTGGACGCACATTAGCATACCCAATGACCCCAATGGGAAACCCCGAGGCCAGACGCTAATTATTGATAAAGCCGGGACCCGCCCTTACGCTTAAAGTACCATGCCCTTACAGAAACTGACGCTCAAGCCTGGGGTTAACAGGGAAAACACTCGGTACACCAATGAAGGCGGCTGGTATGAGTCCGACAAGGTACGGTTTCGTCAAGGCACGCCAGAGAAAATTGGCGGATGGGTGCGTATTTCAGCGGCTACTTTTTTGGGCATTTGCCGCTCCTTGTGGAACTGGGTAACTTTAGCTGGCCAGAATTTGTTGGGTATTGGTACTTCGGAAAAGTTTTACATTGAAAACGGTGGAGCTTATTACGACATCACCCCTATTCGTGCAAGCGACACGCTGACTAATCCGTTTACTACAAACACTACAACCAATTCTGGTGGATACACAACGGTAATCGTAACAGCAGATCCGGGATTTTCTAACGGGGATTACGTTACCTTTTATGGTAGCTTCGCTGTAGGAGGCATTACTGTATTGGGCGAGTATCAACTAACCTATATATCTTCCTCCACGTATTCAATTAGTGTTTTAGGGTCAGCATCTTCTTCTACTACCGGCGGCGGCACGGTCTACGCGGTCTATCAAGTTACAGTTGGTTCGGTTACATACGTTCCTATTGATGGATGGGGCGCGGGCCCTTGGAATGCTGGCGCATGGGGTATTGGCGGAACAGTTGAAGCTGAAAGCGCAGGCCTTCGTATTTGGAATCAAATTAACTGGGGTCAAAGCCTAGTTTATGGCCCTCGTGGGTTTCCTTTGTACTACTGGGATGCCGTTATAGGATATCAAGCTTCAGCCATCACAATAACAATTGCTTCTCCGTGTGTTGTTACGTCTGGCTTAGGCCTTGCAGATGGAACGCCATTCACGCTAGTTACAACTGGTTCGCTACCAACAGGGCTGCTTCCGGGCGTTACGTACTACGTAAAGTATTTAACTTCCAGTACGTTTAATTTAGCTACATCTGCTACGGCAAGCGGGACGTTGTCTGGTGTAACTATTACAGGTATAGCAGGCCAATTTAGTTGTACTGCTTCAAGCCTTGATTTGGCCGTTGGTCAGTCAATAACAATCAGTGGCACATATGGTGGCACAGGATCTATTGCGGGCTACACCAACCCCACAACGTACTACATCATTGCCACTAACGGTTCTACAACATTTACCTTGTCCACCACTGCCGGCGGCTCTGGAGTCACGACTACGGCTGGCACTCCAACAGGGCTTACCTATACCCTATCAACGACAATAAATACATCTGGTACGCAGCTAGGTACTCAGTCTATTTCTCAGCGAGGAGTTTTGCTATCTAGCCTTGCCGGGTCTGACGGTTCGTGCCCTTTGTATCAAAGCACGTTTACAGTATCCGATGCCAGTAGGTTCTTAATTGTGTTTGGCACAAACGACTACGGCAGTACTGTGTTTGACCCAATGCTTATTCGCTGGTCGGACCAGGAGTCTTTAACAACATGGTTCCCGTCAGTTACAAACCAAGCTGGCAGTGTGCGCCTGTCTCACGGCTCCGAGATCATTACCACCCTACAAAGTCGCCAAGAAATTTTGGTGTGGACGGATTCATCCTTGTATTCATTGCAATACCTTGGCCCACCATATGTGTGGAGTACGCAGATTCTTGCGGACAATGTTTCTATCATTGGCCCCAACGCTGCGGTCATGGCTTCAGGTGTAAGCTACTGGATGGGTGTAGACAAGTTTTACAAGTACGATGGTAGGGTGCAAACCCTGCGCTGCGATTTGCTACGTTATATTTATAACGATATAAATATTCAACAATCACAACAAGTATTTGGCAGCACCAACGAAGGCTTTAACGAAGTCTGGTGGTTTTACTGCTCTGAAAATAGTGTTGGAGATAAGGTGGACAGGTATGTTGTATATAACTATCTTGAAGATAATTGGTACTATGGATCAATGGAGCGCACGGCATGGCTGGATACCGGGCTACGTAACTACCCACTTGCAGCAACTTATAGCAATAACATTGTTGAACACGAGAATGGTGTAGATGATGGTGTTTCTTCTCCTGCAGCAGCTATTACCGCATTTATAACATCATCCCAGTTTGATATTGGTGACGGTCATAACATGGCTTTTGTATGGAGGATGTTGCCTGATTTAACATTTAATGGATCAACAGACGGAACGACTCCCGAGTTAACTATGCAGTTACTGCCATTACAGAATTCAGGCTCTGGATATAACAACCCAAAGTCGGTAGGCGGGACAAACGCAAATGCTTCCGAGTTGGTGGCTGCTACTCAGTCGTACCCCATAGATTTAGACACCTATAACGGGCAGATCTATATACGTATTCGCGGCCGGCAGATGGCTATGACAATTACGTCAAGCAAACTTGGCACCCAATGGCAGCTTGGCTCTCCTCGTATTGACATCAGGCCAGATGGACGTAGATAATGGCACAGAAAAACGTAGTAGCCCCAAAATTACCTTCTGCAATAGGTAATAATTATGACCCTGCGCTCATAAATCAGCTAACAAACATATTGCGTTTGTACTTTAACCAGCTAGATAATGCGGGGCCGATGGTGGCTAGTACTCAACGTAATGGTTCAGCTATTGAGTCAGGATTAAGTTTTTTCCCCACGGCGGGCACAACGGCCCCCAGTTTGCCAACACAAGCAGATTTATCTTCCCTGCGGGTTGGGGATATTTATTATGATACCTCTGCTAGTAATGTACTTAAAGTAAAGACGTAAGGATTAATCATGCCCGGCAATAACAGAGAAGTAGCACCGAAGCCTTTATCGCAAACTCAAGGGTTTGGGATGGTTCCTGTTTATCAAGAAACACGCGGCGGTAGAGGCCCATTGTTGGGGTATCAATTTGATGAATCTGTTGCAGCGCGACAAGGAATAGTTGAAGCGCCAAAACCACCAGCTATTCTTGCGGAAGAACAACGTCTTGGAGGCAAAGAACTTGAGCCTGTTTATGCTGAAACGACAGTATCAAGAGGCCGTGGCGGAGCATCCGAAACAATAAAGTACGGCCCGCCTATTGGGTACCGTTACGATAATGGCAAAAGCGAATACGTTAACTTTAGTCCTAGTGGTGAATACCAAGGTACGGCAAAAAGACAAAGCGGGATTGATCCCGCATTATTAGCTGTATTAGCAATGCCATTTATTGGGCCCGCTGCGTTTGAGGCTCTAGGGTTAACAGGTGCCGGTGCGGGCGCTGCGGGCGCTGCTGCTGCACCATTGGCGTTTACTCCAGAAATGATCGCGGCGGGTTTGACCCCTGGATCTATCGGTGCTGCTGGTGCTGCGTCTGGCGCGCTTACGGGAGCAAACTTAGCCGCCGCTGGTGGTATTGGTTCACTAGGTGCTGGAGCATTGACAGGCGCTGCTGGTACCGCAGCCCTTCCCGCTTCAGAAGTTGCATCATTAGGTTCTGGCGCTGCTGGGTTTACTCCAGAAATGATAGCTTCTGGGTTAACTCCTGGTTCTATTGGTGCTTCTGGGGCTGCGTCTGGAGCTTTAACTGGGGCAAATTTAGCTGCTGCTAGTGGTATCGGATCATTAGGCGCAGGCGCTGCCGCAATACCATCTATAAACGAAATGATTGCTTCTGGCATGTCCCCGGGCTCCGCTGGCGCTACTGGGGCTGCATCTGGCGCGTTAACAGGAGCAGAATTAGCTGCTGCCACTGGAACTACCGGAGCAGGCCTTACATCACTAGCTCCTACCGCTGCAAAATCTGTAAACGAAATGATAGCTTCTGGAATGTCGCCCGGTTCTGCTGGTGCTGCCGGCGCTGCTAGTGGAGCTTTAACTCCGGCGCAATTAGCTGCTGCAAGTGGCGCAGTAACAGCAGGAGCAACTCCAGCATTGGTAGAGTTGGCTAATGCAGGCAAAGGGCTGCCAAGTGCTAATGAAGCTGTAGCTTCTGGTCTTGGGCCCGGTTCTGCCGGAGCAAAAGCGGCAGTTGAAGGAACACTTACAGCCCAAGAGTTAGCTGCTGCCGCGGGCACTGCCGGTGCCCTCAACAAAGATGGGATTACGGATTTAGTAGGCAAAGCCAAAGATGCATTAACCGATAAAGCTAAAGATGCATCATCTAAGACGAGTTCAGGATCTGGTATTGGCACTTTAGGTGCATTGGCTTTATTGTCCATGATGAACAAGGGCGGTGGCGGAACCCCAGCCAGCACGGCTACTATCCCGGAACTTACGGCCACCAGGACCCAACTTCCATACGATGTAGATAAAAAAGGCGTAAACCCAAACACTCCCTACCGGCCTGGACAAGGTGGGGTTACCTACTTCTCTCCAACTACTTACACGCCAACGCCCACTAAAGCAGCAAGAGGCGGTTTAATGTCGCTGGGTCAGCCGAACTTAGGTGGTTACTCTGATGGCGGAAGACTTCTCAAAGGCCCAGGAGATGGTGTCTCTGACTCAATTCCTGCCATAATTGGTAAAAAACAACCCGCCCGCTTAGCTAATGGCGAGTTTGTTATACCAGCAAGAATTGTTTCTGAGCTAGGAAATGGTTCTACAGATGCAGGCGCTAAGCGCTTGTATGAAATGATGGCCCGAGTTCAACGGGTCCGCCGTAAAACCAAAAACGTTGCTGCCAACACAAAGGCATCAAAGTACCTACCAGCATAAGGAATAATCATGGCTACTACTCCAAGTACAGTTGATAACAATTTAGGTTCTGGCGGCACTAACGCCCAAGGCTTATCAGATTGGGCCGCACCTTACATTACAGATTACCTTGGTAAAGCTAAAGCTTTAGCTGGTACTGGTTATGAAACGTATAAAGGGCCACTTACCGCAGGTGCTTCTAAGATACAAGATAAAGTGTTCACTGGGATAGAGTCGCTTGATTTCCCGGGCAACCTTGGTAAAAGCTTTAGCTCTACTGGCGCGTATCAGCCGCCAACTTATGGTCCAGACGGAAAGCCTATTGTTGCTCCTCCCACCATTGGCCCAGATGGACAGCCTGTTGCAGCAGCGCCCGCCCAACCAGGAGTTGCTGCTCAGTACATGAATCCATATCTGGAGTCTGTTCTCAACCCGCAATTGGAAGAACTGCGCCGTCAATCTATGATTACGCAAAACCAAAATGCTGGGAGGATGGCTAATGCAGGCGCGTTTGGCGGGGGCCGGCAAGCAATTATGGATGCCGAGAACCAACGTAACTTGATGCAAGAGCAAAACAAGACAGTTGGCCAAGGCTACGCCAATGCCTATGACAAAGCTATGGGGCAGTTCAACACAGAACAGAACCAAGCCAAAACTTTGGCTGATTTAATGTCGTCAACTGGAGCAACCCAGCGAGGTATTGAGTCAGAGGGCACTGCAGCAGATCTAGCTGAGTTTGAAAAGCAACGCCAGTTTCCTTATCAGCAATTGGAATTTCAACGCAACGCAATGACGGGGCTCCCAACATCGTCAGTATCAAACACACCAGCACAGATGAGCGACATTGGCAACATTTTGGCTACTCTAGGCGGTGGCACTAAGGTTGCAGAAGCACTTGGCTATAAAGATGTTAACGAATTGTTGAAGAAATTAGGCATTGAATTGCCATAAAAGGTAACGAAAATGAATCTGATACAAATTCAGGAACATCTTAAGGATCTTCCTACTCAAGTGATCATGTCCTATGCAAATGGGCAGAATCCAGAGGTTCCTCCTTACATGGCTCTTGGTGAACTTAACCGCCGCAAAACATCAGAGCAGCGTAAAACAGAGCCGCCAACGCAATCTGTTAAAGAGAAGCTAGAATCTGAAATAGGTGGTCAAGGTATGCCCCAGGGAATGCCACAAGGCGCTCCGCAAGCTGCTCCACAAGGTATTGCTCAATTGCCAGCTGCTCAAGGCGCTCCACAAGGAATGCCTCCCGGCGCACCTCCACCGCCTCAAGGAATGCCTCCTGGAATGGCCGCTGGTGGCGTAGCTGGTCTGCCTGTACGCGATGATATGTTTAACTATGCTCCCGGTGGTATTGTTGCTTTTGCAGGTGGCGGTGAACCCGGTGAAGAAACTGCTGGTGAAGATGAAGCTCGGGCCAATATGGATCAAAGCCAAGGACCTCCTTTAATAGGTCGAGGGATTCCATCTTTAGCACCTACTGGCGTTGACTTGCAATCACTAACCCCGGAAGCGGCGCTAAGATTACAAAAAATTCTTAGGGGAGAAAATCCTCCTCCCGTTGTACAAAGCAAAGAAGAAATACGCAAATCAATGGTTACTAAAGCTTTGGCTGAAGGTGATGTTGATAAAGCAAAAATGTTATCTCAAATTCCTGGAGAAGCATTAATTCCATTGATGGCTCAACTTAAAGAACAAAATGAAGCCAGCAAAAAGCAGTTTGAAGAAAATCAAAAACGCCAAGGTTTGGGCGCTCTTGGCAACGCTTTGATTGCAGCCGGTGAAGCTACCCGTGGTCAAAAGGGTATTGGCGCAGCATTTGCCGGTTTTGGTAAATCTTATAGCGCATCTTCTGCTGAAGACATTAAGCGCCAACAAGCTCAACAAGCTGCTGTACGCGCTCAAACTATTGAGATGGCTACATTGCAAAGCAAGGTTGATGACTTGCGCTCTGCGTATGCTAATGGCACTGTTGATGATCAACAAGCAGCCCAAAAAGCTGCACAAGAGCAAGCCAAATACATGGAAGAAAGAGGAATGGGTGCTGCTAAAGATATTCTTACTCAAGCACTTAACATGAAACAAGCTAATGCTTTAGAAAGACATCAACGAGCCACGGAAGACCAATCTAAAGCACAACTTGAAGAGCTTAAACGCCAACATGAAGCTCAAAGAAAAAATTGGGCAGCAGAAGCATCTAATCGTGCAGAGCAATTGCAAATTGCAAGAGAGACTAGGCCGAGTATTGAAGACAAGGCTATAGGAAAAATACTGCAAACCATGCCTTCAAGGGTTAAGAGCTTAGAAAAAAGACAAGCAGATGTTGAGTTTGGCGGTGATGAATGGAATCAAATACAAGACACTATTGATAATATGTATGATCAGGCTTACCAAACCTATGGTTTAAAAGCTCCTCCAAGAATCCCTCGTCCTAAAGTTCCAGTGGTTCAAGAAAAGCCAGGATTCTTTAGCAGCTTGTTTGGTGGTTCTCCTGCTCCAAAGACTGTATCATTCGACCAGCTTCCAAAATAAGGGGTTGTCATGGATGTATTGATGCCAGATGGCACAACTATAACTGGTGTGCCAGAGGGAATAACTCAATCAGATTTGCTTGCAAGATACGGCAAGTTTTCATCAAGCCAGCCGCAAGAGGCTGCACTTCCTGCTCAGCCACCAACTGGCTTAGCTTCTTTTGGCCCAGCAGTAATGCGTGGTGGGCGTGGGCTTGCTTCGTTAATGGGCGATGTCTTGCCGGCAATGGCAGGAAAAGCTGTAGGTGCCGATGAGTATGCCAAGAGGCAGATGCAGGAAGCTGCTGCATACGGCAAAGAAACAGAGAAGCTATATCCTTCTGCTGTTCCTTCTTACACCAACATTAAAGATGCTGGTAGCGCGTTAACTTATATTGTTGAAGCAGTTGGTGAAGCTGTACCTTCCTTGCTACCTAGCTTGTTTACCGGCGGCGTAGCAGCAGTTGCTGGACGAGGCGCAGTAGCAGCAGCCAGGGTTGCAGCAGAAAAAGCCGCAGCTACCAGTATTGCTGAAGGCGTAACCGCTGAAGCGGCCAAAGAAATTGCTATGAAGGCAGGTCTTAATGCCGCAAAACGTGAAGCATTAAAGTATGAAGTGGGCGGAGCATTGATTGGCTCAGCTGCTCAGAACGTACCTGACGTATACCAAGGGCTGTACGAAAAAGGCTATGACAACATTCCCGCTGCTTTAATTTTTGGTGGATTTAATGCTGCACTAGATGCGGTTTTACCCATTAACTTGCTTCGTACATCTAAGTTGTCCGGCATCCCTGAGAACGAAATTATTGGTGCTTGGTACAAACGAGCAGGCAAAGGCGCAATTGAAGGCATGGTTTCTGAGGGCGCTACTGAGTCTATTCAGGAAATGTCTAGTGCAGCAGCTGAAAAGTTTGTTGACAGCAACAACGAGTTTTTTACGCCACAAAACTTTGAGCGGTTTATCAATGCCGGCCTCAAAGGCGGTCTTGGCGGTGCTGGTATATCCGCAGCTACCAATGTGGCATTTGGCCGCAAAGAAGCTCCTCCAGAAACCCCTCCAGCCCCTCCTACTCCGGCTGGTATTGCGGGATTAACGCCACAAGCGCCAACTCCAGAAGAGCAAGGCATACCTACGCTTGTACCTCCCGCTCCGCCTGTTGTTCAGCCTATTGTTGAACCTGTTGTACAAGAAGGACAAGCGCAAGACATAGAAGCCATGATGCGGGAGATAGAAGGATCTCAGTCTGAAACAACATTACCACCTGTTAATGTTATAGAACCTATTGTTGTTCAACCTCAAGGAGTGCCTAGTGCCACTGAAACCCCTGAAACCCAGCAAGCAGCGCCGCAAGAACAACAAGCGCCCGCAGCCTTTGTAACCTGGGACACAATTCAGCCCGGACAAGATGTAACTCTTTATCGCGGTGAGAATAAAGATAACCTCAAAGAAGGTGAATGGTGGACAACAGATAAAGCCAAAGCGGAAAAATTTGGTGAAGTAACAGAAGTAACTTTACCTGCTGATATAGTTGGAAAGCATTCTGTTCAGGGTCATGGCGGGCCTGATGAGTTTGTATTCCCCACTCCAGGAAGCCGCCCAACTGATTTGGTTCAGAAGCCTGCTGAAGTAACTACGCCTCCTGCAATTACGGGAGGTCCATCTACGCCTAAAGGGCCGGTTGCTCCAGTAGAAAAACCTACAGAAGTTGCACCTACTCCTAAGCCTACTATTGAAACTACAACAGAAGAAAAGCCTGTTGTAACTCCAGAAGAGGTTGCGGCAGTTGAACCTAAAGGGCAAGTAACATTCACTACCTCTAAGGGTAGTGAATACACTATTGATGAAGAAAGTAAAACTTCAAGAACTAAAAAATCTGAAGGCAAAGGGCAAGGAGAAACTTATCCTCCCCATACAGTTTTGTATGTTAACCCCGGTGACCATACTGATATTTTGAGTGATATGCAAGGCGGAATGGGTGATAACTCCGTGCGCCTAGGATATGTTGCAAATAATAAATTTACACCTGTCCAAGCAATTGCAGAAATTCCTGAAGGTGCAAAACCAACTGTTATTGTTATTAATAAAAAGAATAACCAAATTGTTGGTCAATATAACGCTTTAACAGAACCACAAATTGGTTTGCACCCAGTTGAAAAACGTTACGAAACAGATGGGACGGCAAGCACCCACATTGGTAATGACATTGTAGAAATTAAAGGCAAAGAAGCAAAGATTGAAAATGTAGAAAAGCCAGTTGAAGGCAAGCCAGGGGGTAAGCCTGAAGTTACAGGCGGTCCCTCTGCGCCTGCTGGTGGTCCTGCTGCACCCACCGGCAAACCTGCTGCACCAGAAGGTGAAACAACAGGTGGCCCATCCACTCCAGCAGGCGGTGCGCCAAAGCCTCCAAAAGTAAAGCTTACCGAAGAGGAAAAGGCAAAGGCAGAGGAAGAGAAAACCAAAGCCGAAGAAGAGAAGAAAAAAGCCGCAGAAGAAAAAGCTAAAGCTGAAGAGCAAAAGAAAAAGCTTGAAGAATTTAACAAGCAGCCTATGAAGGTTGCTATGGAAGAAGGCAACGCCGACGCTGTTGCATCTCTCCTGTATGGCAATGCTGTATCGGCGGACCTACTGCCAGTCATCTTCCCTGAAGAGGGATTGCTGCGCATACCCGTGGACATGGATAAAGTGTCAGACATTGAGGCCGCGCTAACTAAGTATGGCTTTAGGATTACTGATCGTTCTGTTCCCGCTACTACGGATGATCCGTCTTACAAAGGCCCAGAGCGCATAACTATCTCTGCGTTATACAAGCCAGAGAAGGTAAGTATCCAGGGCGGTGGCGCTGAATTTGGCGGCAATCGCAAAGGCAAAGTTACTGCGCCAAGAATACCCAAGGACGCTACAGATAGCCAGATATCAAAGATGTTGGCTGAAGTAAGCATAGACAAATTGCTTGACATCAATTCAAACGTAGAAAACTCGTTTGGGTCAATGATGTACAAGGAAGGCATCGTAAGTTACGTTTTGCCCGCCTCTGACTATTTACTCAAGGCACTCAAAAACGTTTCTGGTCTTTACATCTCAGAAAAAACAGGTAGCCGTCAAGCCATCAAGATTGCTTTGTCAAAAGGTAAAGAAGATGAAGTACAAAGACTCTTGCAGAGTTATGTTGAAGCTTTGCAAGGCTTGCAAAAAGTATTTGACGGTCACTCCCGCGTAGCTGAACTAGACCTTGCTCTAAGGGATAAATACCTTAAAGATGAAAATGCTGCAAGAGGATCTGATAAGTACACGCAAGATGGACTTGGCTTGCGCGAAACGCTTAAAGCTAATAATTTACAAGTAATTTTTGCCAAGATGTATCAGTTGTTTTCTTCTGATGAAAACTCAACTGACCAGACAAACCGGGTTGTTAAGAAAGAATCTGAGGTACCACCAGAGCTTGGCAACATTGTTCGCCGGGGTATGCGCGATCACCGCCAAGGCCGTGACGTTGATGTACAGGACTTTGTAAACACGTTTGGTCTTTTCCCAGGCGGTGTTGACTTTGGCAATTGGGTTAACCAGTCGGAGCGTGCTGCTCACTTAAATGCTATTTACGATGCCATGTATGACTTGGCTGATTTGTCTGGCATATCTCCAAAGATGCTTGGTCTTGGCGAAAAGCTCAAGATGGCAATTGGAGCGCAAGGCCGAGGCGGTAAGACGGCAGCGCATTACATCCCCAGTCTAAATGAGATCAACCTTACAAAGACTAAAGGTGATGGCTCACTAGGACATGAGTGGCATCACGGCCTAGACCATAACTTGCGTATGACGGAGAATGGTAGGAAGTTGATGGACGACACTGTATCTATGCTTACCGGCATGATAGGTGTTGATAGAGTAGAAGATAACCTGCGGAGTATTTTGCGCAATGTTTCTAACAGCGTAGAAAACCGCAACATGCCACCAAAGAAAGCTTTCTTTGAGGCAATTAGCAGCCCAGCATATTATCGACAAGCGCCAATCTACAATGACTCAACCAAGACAACTCAGTTTTGGTACAACTCGCGCAAGCTTGATACTGAAGAAAACAGAAGCCCTTACTACTGGAGTTCTCCTACAGAGATGTTATCTCGTGGGTTTGAGTCCATGTTGTTTGATGCATCAAAAGGCGGAACTCCATACCTAGTTGGCCCAACAACGGCTGATGGATACATATCTCCAAAAAATGGATATGGTGGAACGCCTTATCCAATCGGCGATGAGCGTCCTATGCTTAATGAAATATTTAAGCAGATGCTTTCGCAAATTGACCCAGACACTCTTAAGGTAAAGACCTATAAGGTGGAGGCTAAGCTTGTCTATGTTGAAGACTTGGGTTATGCGGTAATTGATCAACACAATTTAAGCTCAAGAACTGATGGTGATTTAACTTGGTTCAAAGACCAAAAAGAAGCAGAAGAAGCTAAAAATCAGCTTGATGGAAAAGAAAGAGTCTTGACGCCAAAAGCTATGCAGTTGGGCAAAGTTAATGAGCGGATCATTAGCATGGCTAAACGTGTAGATGCCATCATGGAAGAGATGGGCCTGTTCAAGTGGCCGGAGATAAAGAACGGCTCAATGGCTGAGTCTATGTTCTATCACATGCGCCAAGGATGGTGGCCGAAGAGCAACCGTGACTTGGCTGAGTACGGCGTTAAAGCGTATCTCCAGACCCCGGAACTGCTTGGCTTTGACCCAACCAAAGATAAAAAAGAAATAGACGCATACAAGATTGCAGACTTTGAGGGTGATAGGGTCAAGCTCAAGCAGACCCAGGAAGACTTTGAAGCTGCTGCTGTGCGCTACGTTAGCCAAGTCATTACTGATATGCGGGCGCAAGGCTCTGATACAAAGGCTATCTATGACTACATCGTTGGCTTGTATCAAACCCAACCTACGCTAGACGTTCAATCTGTCTTAAGCAAAACAAACAACGCCTACTCTACGCCGCTGCCTATTGCTTTCTTGGCTGGTGCGTTGGCTCGTGTTAAGTCAACTACGACTGTTTTTGACCCAACAGGTGGCAATGGAATGCTGGTAGTAGCAGCCAATCCGCAAAATGTAACAACGATAGAGTTAGACCCTCACCGCGCTAACAATATGGAGCTAATGCAAATTGGCAACGTAATTGAAGGTGATGCGCTAGATGAGATTAAGAACCTGAGAGATCAGGAAGTAGATGTTGTCTTAGCAAACCCTCCGTTTGGTGCTTTGTCATCTCCTCAAAATGTCCCATCTTGGGATGGACGAGACTACAAAATTGGTACGCTGGACCAATTGATTGCGGCTAGGTCTTTGCGTACTATGGCTAACAATGGCCGTGCCGTATTGATACTTGGAGCGCACCCTAAGCCAGGAACAATAACATCTACAGACCGGGTGTTCTTAAATTGGCTCTATGGAAACTACAACGTAGCTGACCATTTTGAAATTGCTGGGAATTTATATCGTAAACAAGGTGCGTCTTGGCCGTTGCGCGTCTTGGTTATTGCCGGTAGGAACCAAACGGAAAACGCTTATCCCAATGACTTTGTTGTTAACAGGATAACTACATTTGATGAACTTTGGAGTAGATATGTTCAAGCCAGTAATCGTAGCGAAGAAGTCTTGGTGGGTACCGGAAAGAAACAGCCAATTACTGGCGGTGCAAATAAACCTGCCGGAGGAATACCAGCAGGCGGTACGCTGGAAAATGGAGAGCCTAGCGGAGAAATTCGGACTGGAGAGGGCGTTGGCGTCGGCGAACCAGTATCTGCGGGAGGACGGGGGGCTGGAACTCCCGACGCCGGAGGACGAGGAACAACTGGTGCAGTTCGTCCTGGAGAACAACAGCCGGATACTGGAGATGGTGAACGAGGGGGACCCGGCGATATCGAAGCCGGCGGAGCCGAAGTCAGCGCTGATAGCAGTGGAGGACCAGAGCCTGAATTGGGAGGACTTTCTGACCTAGACCTAGATGATATTTTTAATAACTTAGGCAAGCCAGAAAAACCAAAGGGTGGTCCACGCGCACCTTCCGGACCAAGCACACCCAAGGGCGAACCAAGAGCGCCACGCGGCCCATCAGTAAAAGGCCCAGCAGCTATTCCAAAAGAGTTGGAAGGGCTAGGGCTTGAGGATTTGTTGGGAGAGTTGGATGAAGCCTTGAATGGTAAAGCTCCAGAAAAGAAAGCTCCTAAAGAAGAGAAAGCTACAAAGGTAAGCGAGAAGCAAACCAAGATTCAAGAGGCTAAGCAAATTGCCTCCCAATTGAATATGCAAGGCTACTTGGATTTGATGAACCTTGAGTACATCAGAAACCAACAAGTAAAAGAGGCAATGGGCCGTATAGCCCAAAACGCAAAGAATACCAGTGATGATCCAGCTAGTGGGCTTTACTCAAGAAAGGGTGATCAGGACTATGCCAATATAGAGCCGATCATTCAAAAAGTATGGACTGCTCTTGGTGAAAAGATTAGCGATTTAACTCAACGCATTAAACAAGTTTATAACTTGTTGGTAAGTAAGTTTGGCGATGCTATTAAAGGTCACTTGCGCACGTTTATTGATAACTTGCGTAGTGAAGTTAAAAGACGGCCTAAAAATCAGACACCGGTTCAATCTGAGCCTATTGATACTGAGTCGCGGGTTGTGTACCTTGGTAAGTCAAGGTTCTCCAGCGATGGCATCTACTTGCCTCGCGCTCAATCACAGTACGCTTATTCGGCTCTTGAGAAACTAGAAGCACAGGTAGGTGACATTGATGAGTTTGTAGCCAAAGAGTTAGGCTATGCCTCCGTTGAGAAGATGGCTAAAGGGTTGGCTGGCTATCAGATAGATGGACTAGCTTTAGCTATCCAAGCCAACAAACTTGGCAAGGGTTTTATCATTGGTGATGACACTGGTGTGGGTAAAGGTCGTGCAGCAGCCGCCATGATTGTCTGGGCAAAGAAGAACGGCAAGATCCCAATCTTTGTTACCGTTGGTAAAGACTTGTACTCTTCAATGTACGAGGACTTAAACAACATTGGGCATGGAGATATTAATATTGGCATGACCAATACTGACTCCATAATCCAAAAAGACATTGGCAACGGTAAAACAAAAACTGTTTTTCAGAACGAAGGTAAGGATGGTGCAAACCTTATTTCTTACATTGCCAAAAATGGCGCACTGCCAAAAGGCATGGATGCTTTGTTTACGGCCTACTCTCAGCTTAACGGTGGAGAAGGTTCTCCGGCTAGGCAAAACGCAATAGCCTCTTTAGTTGCTGCCGGTAAAGCTGTTTTGATTATGGATGAAGCCCATAACGCAGCTGGCGTTCCAACTAACCCAGAGTCTATGGGGCAGAACGCATTCTTCATGTCTTTGCTTACAGGTAAAAACTTGTTGGGTAAAGATAAAGATGCTCCAGAAGACTGGAAGCCACCATCAGCCGTGTATTTGTCTGCAACTTTTGCAAAGCGCCCAGACAACATGCCTTTGTATATTCATACCAATTTAAGGTATGCAGCCAATACCCCAGAAGAGTTAACTCTTTTGTTTGGTAAGGGTGTTAAGACTGACGTACTACAACAAGTGTCTTCCGAGATGCTGGTTGAGTCTGGCTCTATGTTGCGCCGCGAGAGATCGTATGAAGGCGTAACAATGGAATTTGTAACAGACATTGATAACGCTCCACGCGACATTAGAGAGGTTGATAAAGTTACTGAAATCTTAAGAACACTGGTAAACGCAGATCGTGTTCTTAAAGAGTGGACAAAATCACCTGAAATACAAAAATCACTTGTTGAGAATCTTGGCCCTAAAGGTTCAATGCTTGGTAAGCAGGGTCCAGATGCATTTACTCAAGCCAAAGGAAATGGCTTTACTTCTGTAGTCCACAACTACATTGGAACACTCTTGTTGTCTGCTAAAACTCAGACAGCAGTGGACATGGTTGTTGACAAAATGAACAACGGAGAAAAAGTTGTTATTGGCTTGCAGAACACAAATGGCAGTGCGTTAGAAGATTATGTCCAAAAGAATGGCATAAAACCAGGGGATGAAATACCTAACTTTGGCTGGCAAACTCTTATCCAACGTGCTATTGACTCAACAAGAAAAATTACGTTGAAGTCTGCTACTGGAAATAAAAAAGATGATGTCAAAGTAGAGATTCCCTACTCAATGATGCCTCAGTTTGTCAAAGATGGTTATGACAACTTGGCAAAAATGATTAAAGACTTTCAGTCTGATTTGCCTGTTGCTCCAATTGACTACATGAGAGCAGAGCTTCAGAGTAAGTATGTCTGGACCATTGATGGAAAGACTCAGGTTGGGGATACACCTCCACCAGGAGTTAAAGCTAGGCACTTGGTAGTTAAAGAAGTAACGGGAAGAAGCACTGGCGTAGATTACAGCGGTGATGTTCCTAAGTACATGGCGCTAGATAAGCCGGAGCGTGTATCCATCATTTCTTCTTTCCAGAACGGAGAAGACTCACAAAACGGGCCAATTGATGTATTGGTCATTAACTCTGCTGGAGCGACTGGTATATCCTTGCACGCCTCTGTTGAGGCATTTGACCAGCGTCCTCGCCACATGATTGTTCTCCAGCCACATGGAGACATCAGCGTATTTACTCAGCTTCTTGGCCGTATACACAGGACGGGCCAGGTTGAGTGGCCGTCATTCACCATGTTGGCTACCGGCATCCCGGCAGAACGACGTATCTTGGCTATGCTCCGTAAGAAGCTGTCAAGCTTGAAGTCCAATACTTCAGGAGGATCTAGCAGCACCAAAGTTGAGGGTGTTGACTTTATCAATAGGTATGGTGACGTTGCTACCTCTGAGTACCTTAATGAGCATCCAGAGATTGCTGTATTTTTAGGCACGACTCAATACGTTAATCCAGAAGAGGCCGCAGGAACAGAGTTGGCGCACAAAGCTTCTGGAACGGCTGGTCTGTTGGCTTCCGTAGATCAGCAGGAGTTCTTTGACTCTATTGAATCTAGTTACTTGGCTGCAATTGAGTTGCGTAATGCCACAGGTACTAACGCCCTTGAGCGTCGCGTTCTTCCGCTTAACGCTGAAATGATCAAAGAGAACCTCATTGAGGAAGGCTTGGATAACTCCAACCCATTCTTGACTGATGTGGTTATGGCTCAGTTCAATGTGGATGTTATTGGCTCAATCCCAAGCAAGCAAAACATCCAGGATGATATTGCCCAAGCATTAAACGGACGTACTCCACAACAGGTTGTAGATGAGATTGATACTGACCTCAATACGGCTTTTGTAGAGGTAAGGAACCAAATCATCTTGAAGCAACAAGCTTTGTCTGAAGCTATTGCAAAACCTGAAGCTACTGAAAAAGATAAAACAGAATTTACAAGACAAAAAGAAGCATTGGACATACAGTTTGCTACTCTTGGTGAACGTAGGACCAAAACGCTTGATGCTTTAAGAAATTTGTTTGCAATTGGCAATGGCTTTGAGATATTTGAAATTAACAATGTTCCGGCCAGCGCAGTTGTTATTGGCGTTAAGGTAGACAAGACCAGGATTGGTAAGTCAAAGACTGGTAACCCATACTCGCCATCTAACTTCCAAGTTATATTGAAGCGCAACATTCCAGACGGAAGGGTTGCTCCTTCATTGGCTACTTTGGAAGGTAAAAGCATTAATCGTAGCGAACCAACTCGCCGCTATTCGCTGGATGATTGGTTTGCTCTTCGGTCAGTAACTGGTGGGCGTACTAGCCGTTACATTGCTCTTGGAAACATCTTAAGAGCAGCGCAACTGTTTGACGAAAATGGCGGTGAGGTTGCTAAGTTCACCATGCAGGGACAACTAGAGGCTGTCTCTGGCGTTGTCATGCCGGCTAAATATAAACCTGTAGCCATTAGTTCGCAGCCGATTAGATTGCGTAGCCCTAATTCTGCGGTGCAATATGTTTTGGCTGCATGGAACCAGATGCTGCAAACCAAGTATGACAAGACCCAAGTAGAGTCATACAAAGAAGTAATTGATAAGTTGCAGCCCCTTATGCTTCCGGGGTTGCCTGACTTTGCTCCGTTTGGAGAAGCCCAAAAGAATGCCTATGAGATTAATGTTGCTTATGGTGCGGATAGAAATTGGGTTCTTATATTAGATTCTTACAGGCCAACTAACTTTAAGCTGACCATCTCTGGTGATGCGCCAAAGAAATTTGTTACAGCGCCTGAGTTAAAAACTCTAGTTCCTAGCATGGCTAAGAAGCGGGGTGGCAACTATGAGATGGAAGGCGGACGTTACATAACGGACCCAGACAAGTTAATCGCTCTCGTTAAGTTCCTGCATAAGAGCTATCCGGCTACTGTAGAGGCTGATGCTGCCCCACTTGCTCGTGAGGTTATGAATGTTGAGTTTAAGGACAGCGAATCCAAAAAGGGCATGTTGTCTCGTGGAGTTGCTAAGGGCGGGCAAACTGTTGCAGCTGTCCAGTCCCAGATTGTTCCTATAGAAGGTATCACTGTTAAGGTTGTGCAGTCTTCTGATGGGCTTCCTGATACGGCTGCACCTTCTGATGTTGAGGGTGCTTGGTACTCCGGCAATACTGTTTATCTTGTAGCCGATAACTTGCCTAACGCCCAACGTGTGCAGGAAGTACTGGCGCATGAGGCAATTGGTCATGCCGCGCTGGAAGCCATGCTTGGGCCAGAGATGATGAAGGAGTTGGTCAAGAACGTCCAGGCTCTTGAGAAGACCTCTAACATTGTTAAGAATATTGCTGCCCAAGTAGACCGCACACAACCCGGCCTATCTGCTGAGCGCCGTGCTAAAGAGGTCGTAGCCATGATGGCTGAGCGCGGGCTTCAGAACGGCCTAATCAAGCGCATAGTCCAGGCTGTGCGTAGTTGGCTCAGAAAAGCCGGCTTCACTATCCAGTTCTCTGACGGCGATGTTTTGGCGCTGCTAAGAAACGCCGAGAAGTATGTTGGCGGTAGGTTCAATGTAAAAGGAGAGGGGCTCTACTCTGTAAATTACAGGGGCGCTCCTGCAACCTTGGCTACATGGCAAGCTGCGGACGAGCTAAAGCTGACAGACACTTTCATCCAAAAGTACGTTGACAAGAACATTGATACCAAGCGTGTCATTGAAGCCATTAAAAATGCAGAAGGCAACATCCGGGATGCTTGGAACCCCTACCTTAAGGAAGAGTTGTTTCACGGCAGGACTGCTAAGCAGACCATAGATTTCCTGAAGAATGATTTACGTCCTTTGCTAGAGGACATGGACAAGCGTGGTGTTAAGTTAGAAGACTTTAACAACTACCTGCATAACCGCCATGCCAAGGTTCGCAATGAAGTTATTGCTGAGCGTGACCCTACCAAGCCAGACGGTGGATCAGGACTCTTTAACTCTGAAGTAGATGAGTACATGGCGGCTCTGGATAAGACTCCAGAGATTAAAAAAGCATATGAAGAGCTTGCAACTAAGATTGATAGCATAGTTGAGGAAACCCAAAACCTATTGGTGTCTTCTGGCTTGGAAAAGCAAGGCACCATTAATAACTGGCGCGAGACTTTCCCCTTCTATGTTCCTCTTAACCGCGAGGAAGATGAACTTGACTTTGTCAATGCAAGCAGCGGCATGGGTCAAGGCTTTGCTGTTAGCGGGCCATTCTCCAAGGCGGCTATAGGCTCATTTAAGACTGTTAAAGACATTATTGGAAGCATTGCCCTCCAGCGTGAGCGTGCCATTGTGCGGGCCGAGAAGGCGCGTGTTGGGCGGGCGCTGTATGCCTTGGCTATACAGAACCCTAATCCAACCTTCTGGATGCCAGTTAACCCTGATGCCATCAAGAATAAAGCAAAGCTTATTCAAGAAATGGTTGACATGGGCATGTCTCCTGCTGATGCTGAAAGCATTATCCAAGAGCCAAAGGTCGGTAGGATTGATGAAAAAACTGGGTTAGTTAAGTACCAAGTAATTCCATCATTGCGAAATTCTGACAATGTATTGCCGGTTCGCATCAATGGTGAAGACCGCTATGTGTTTTTTAACCCCGGCAACCCAAATGCCCAGCGAATGGTGGAGGCCTTAAAGAGCATTGATGCCAACCAAATAGATGAAACTATTAAAGGCGTTGCCGAGATAACTCGCTTTATTGCAGCTGCAAGTACACAGTACAACCCAGTGTTCGGCGCAATTAACTTTGTGCGTGACGTTCAAAGTGCTGCAATTAACTTGTCCAGTACACCTATTGCTGACCGCAAGATGCAGGTTGTCGGTGATTCTGCAAAAGCAGTCAGGGCCATTTATCGTAGTTTGCGCGGTAAGGAAGCTCTTACTCCAGCGATGCAAGAGTGGATAGATCTGTTTGAAAGATTCCAAAAGGCTGGTGGACAGACGGGATTCCGTGATCAGTTTAGCCGGGGTAAGGGTAAAGAAACGATTGTGGCTCGTGAGCTTGCTCGTTTGGACCGAGGCAACGCCAAGAAAGCCGCCTACGCCGTATTTGATTGGCTCTCTGACTACAACGATGCAATGGAAAACGCCGTGCGTCTATCGGCATTTAAAGCTGCACTAGATAGTGGCATGTCTGAAGACCAATCAGCAAGCCTAGCCAAGAACCTCACTGTTAACTTCAACCGTAAGGGTGCAAACACTCAGACGATTGGAGCTTTGTATGCGTTCTTTAATGCCAGCGTACAAGGTACGGCACGTTTGATTCAAACGCTGTTTACCAAAGATAAAGAAGGCAAGATGAGCTTGAGTTCTGTTGGCAAAAAGATTGTTGCCGGCGGTATGTTAATTGGAGCCATGCAGGCAGTTATCTTGGCTATGGCCGGGTTTGGGGCTGATGATCCTCCTGAATGGGTCAAGTCTAAAAACCTGATCATTCCAACTATTGATGGCGGGTACCTGACAATACCTATGCCATTGGGATTTAACATATTCCCCAATGTTGCCCGTATTGTTTCTGAGTACATGCTGGTTCAGTCTGGCGCAATGAGCGGTAAACGTGATCTTAAGAAGACTATCACTTATATTTCATCTGCAGTACTTGGGGCTGTTAACCCACTGGGTACAAGCACTTTTGCCCAGACACTAGCGCCTACTGCTGTAGATCCGTTCATCGGCATTGCTGAGAACAAAGACGCCTTTGGTCGACCTATCTCTAAGGAAGACAGGGCTCTTGCCCCTACCCCTGGTTACCTACGCAGCCGGGACTCCGCAAATGGCCTATTCCAAGGTCTGGCTTACGGTATTAACTATCTCACTGGTGGAGGCGAGAAGGGCATTGGATTGGTTAGCCCAACTGCTGATCAGCTTAGCTACATCGCAGGTCAATATACCGGCGGCGTTGGTAAGCTTGTTGTTCAGACGGGTGAGTATGCTAAAGCCAAAGTAATAGGTGAAGAGTTACAGACGTATCAAGTACCTATTGCTGGCAAGCTGTACGGCGACATCAATACGCCGGCTGCTATTTCAGGTAAGTTCTACGAGAACATCATTGAGATGTCCAAGCATGAGAACATCATCAAGGAAATGAAGGGTAAGGGCGTAAGTGAGTACTACAAGGAAAACCCTGAAGCCAGAATTTGGCAACGCGCCAACTACGTTGAGAATGAGATTGCTAAGATTAAGAAAGAGAAAAAAGCTCTGAAAGAACGTAATGCACCTGACGAGCAGATCAAACGCAAAGATGATCAAATTAAGAGAGTGATGGAAGCGTTTAACAAAGAAGTTACAAAACGCCAATAATCTCACGTTCAAACATAAGGCCGATAGTTTTGCGGTGTGCTTCCTCCCACATCTCAATTCTTTCGGCCTTGCTCATTCGTGTCCCCTGGTCCAGTTCGGCGTGACATTTATAACAGAGTGATGCAATCCTGTAGTCATGCGCCTTGAGGCCACGGCCTTTGCCGTCCCTCAGTTGGTTGCTGTGAGCCGCCACTACCGTACCGTCTTGCGTACCACAGTGCTGGCAGGGCAATTCACGCGCAGCGTCTAACAACTTACGATTCCTGTACATTTTTCTTGCGGGCCTTCTTAATGGCCGCAATACCCTCTTCAGGCTTTCTTGATTCCATAAAGTAGTCGGCAATCTCAAAGGCGGTAGGGACAATTAGTTCCCCTTCCCTGTTCCTTATGATCAAGCCGGTCATGGCAAACATAGCTGCCAAGTCGCGCAGGTTTTCTTCATGCTCAGTCATTAGTGAATCTCCGTGTTCTGGCGGTTTTCTCTTGCTAAGCGCAGGGTGTGTATAACAGCGTTAACGGCCTGATTTTCATTGTCCATCTTGAGTTGGACCATCAACTCACACATCACAGCGCAGAGCGCCATAACGGCGTTCATTGGCTCTTTGCATTCTGTGTTGGCTATGGCCGCATAGATGGCATTCTGCATGTTTTCGAATTCATCCATCACATCTCCAAAGATTTAATATTGTCAGACAGTAGATCGTTAAGGTACTTATTCTTAACTGCGATGTGTTCAATCTCTTTAACCTCATCAATCTGCCGGATGCAGTCCTTCAGGGCTTTGTTGTAGCCGGCTTTAAAGGCATCATCACCATCAAGAATCATGCAGATGGCGTCACGCACCATTGCTGATGCCTTGCGCTGCGCTGCCAAGACCTTTATCTTGTCGTGATACTCTACAGGCAGGTATACGCTGTAGGGGATTAGTTTCTTCATTGTTTCCTCCAAGCCTCAAAGCTTGCTTTAAGACGGTTAAATAAATCTCGGGCTTCTTCACTTGTCTTTAGCTCCTTGCGGGACTCTATGCCCAGATAGAAGATCAGCCAAGAAGCACAAGCCTTTTCGTTCTTCTCCGTAAGCCAATCTTTCTTGTGTAGCCATTCCCAGAACTCGGGGTCGCGGCAGAGTATTCCAGCCATCTTAACGGCGTGATCGCCTGGAAACTCGTGTTCACGGACCATCGGCTGCTCATCGTCGCCCAGCCGTACCATCACAACGATATAACGCGAGCCAACAAAGTCACGCATTAGGTCGTCGGGCAGATCATCAGGATGGACAGCTATGGTTAGAACATAGCCGTCCTTGGACTGTTTCAGCCCAGTCTTGATGCCCTCAAACTGAATTGGGTCGCTCAAGTTTTGTCTCCAAATATTTGATAACGCCATGAGACATGACAAGCTGGTCCTCAAGCTTATCAATTTGTTTCCTCATTTTGGCTTCCTCATCAATCATTGCGTGAAGTGCTGCGCGAAGGTTCTCGCAAACCTTCTCCCACTCAATAGCTTTGGTTGGTTTCTTCTTAGTCATCCCAAGGGTCCTTTTGTTGTACTGGCTTTACGCTGCTATCAACTTTGAGGGAAACCATCCGGTTCCCGGCTTTATCTTTTTTCAACCAAGCACTAAGCTTGATTGCAACCTCTTCACCTTCGGAGCCATCAAGCACGGAGATTAAATAATCTCGCTCAAACTTGATGTTGCCCGTCATGTCTGGCGCAGTGTCTTTAACCTTGCGTGTGTTGGTAAGCAGTAAACCTGAGTTTGGATAGTCCATTAAAATTTTCCTTTCGCTTCTTTAAACAAATCCATGATTTCAGCATGGACCTCGGGTGACGCTGCTTTAACTTTGTCGTAATGCTGGCGGTTGACTTTGTACATGTCCTTTACATCGTCCTCGGTTTTAGCCATCTCTAAGTTGAAATTGGTGGCGTCAACCAGAAGCTTGCTCCACTGAACAGGGTCTTCTGCATCAATCTCAATAGTCCACGGCGGGTTAGGCTCAACCCATTGCTTGGGCAGCGTATCGCCCTTGATGTACTTCTTAGGCGCTGCCTTTGGCTCTACTTTGGGCTCCTCCTTTGGAATTTCTTTTGGCTCCTCTGCCTTGGTAGAGTCAATAGCATCATGCTCTACGATCTCCATAGCCGTCATCCAAAGATAGCGGCGCTGGTAAGTCTCCACTGCGCCTAGGTTTTGAATGGGATGTGCGCCTTTAAGTTCGGCCGCAGCCATAGGGCTAGAGATAACAATCACCGTGCCGTCATCAGTATCAGTGATGGTTAGGGTGGCGTAGGCTGCGTCATAGGACACAACGCCACACAGGCCAAGATCGTTAAAAATGTTTTGAATCTCAGGCAAGAAGTCGCCTAGCTCAAAATACTTGTAGCCGGCAAACTTATTCTGTCCGCTCTTCTCTAGCCTTGTGCCTTGCAGACGTATCCGCGCAGCCATTAGTTTCTTATGTACCATGCTCTTCCTTTGTTAATCTACCAATACGGAACCCAATCCAAACGCAAGCCGCGCAAAGAATGAGAAAACCGACACCTATGAGGATGTTAATTACTATCATTTCGCCACCTTTGGCAGGGGATATGGAACCTTGTTAGTAGATTGGCAGTGCCCATCATCAGCCGCAAACGGTTTAGTCTTGAAATCTGAGTCTTCTAAGCAGCCCGTGTTGCCGGACACGGTAGAACACTTGACCTTTACTATCTTGTCCTTTGGCGGACTTACAAATTCCATCGTGGCCCAACCGTCACCTTGGGGGCATACGTTGTCCTGAGTAGAGTCTCCGCGCCCAACAATGTCCCATCCCTTGTATAGGACGTTCTCTTGCCGGTAACGCTGGGCATTCCACATTGCGTTTTCACGCGCTGTTCCTTTAGCCTCTTCCAATGATGCAAAGCTAACTTCATCTTTACCGCAGGCAGTAAGTGCGCAAGCGGCGGCGATTATTAATAGAGTGTGTTTCATGCTTTTTCCTTTAAAAAAATCCGAACCAAACGCCGGTCCCGTGAATCCATGCGATTGGGAAAATGATCGCGCCAGCAATGAGAAATCCCCATTTACCTGCGCCCAAACAAACAACAACGTGCGTCAGCCACGACGCGATGATCCAGCCAACTATGGCTACTGGCAATAACTCTTCCATGCTTACTCCTTAGTTTTTAAATAATCCTGGTACTGGTTGCACCATTTACTGACAGAGCAAAAGGTAGCGCAGCGCGTCCGTTCTCCTAGCCGCACTTCTATCTCGTACTCTTTCCCGTACTCCGCCACCTTGGCTAGAGCTTCCTCATTGGTGTCACAGACATTGCGTGCCTTGACGCCACCAATCTTTTTGACCGCGTAGGTCGTTTGCTTTTCCCACATCTCTTCAGATGTGCAGTGGGGTAACTCGTCGCCTGTATCAAGATCAAACAGGGCGTTGGAGTGGATCTCAATGCGCTCCTCAATAAATGCTTGCTGGCGTTCGTAGGGCCACAATTGGACGGGTATAACCTTCACAGGGGCATCAGGGTAGGACGCCTTGATTGCGGCGTCCCTGCGGCTCCAATCGCGGATGATGGCTACGATCTCCAGCTTGGTCACATCGGTGTTCTTTACCTTGCGGACAAGCCAAGCGTAGATGTTTAATTGAAGCTCCCAGTCGATCTTCTCGTTCATCACTGACCATGCGCCTACAGTCTTGTAGTCATTAACAGTGATAGTGCCGTCCTCATTGACGATCTGCAGGTCTATAGCGCCCGAAATAGCCCAGCCGTCAACGCTGGTGTGCAGCCGCTCCTCTACTAGGTGGTGGTCATCCTTGCCGTGTTCCAGTACGCCGTGAATGGCCGTTCCAAAGATGGACCAGACCATATCGCTAACGTCCTGCTCTATCTCTTCAGCGTGCAGCTTGCGTAGCTGGACAATCCTGGGAGAGGAGATCAACTCGGTGGCCGATATGTTGGCCTTTCCCTTTGAGTAAGACGGGCGCTTTAAGACGTTAACAAACGTCTGCGGGAGGTTGTACTTGTTAGTGATGATCATTCACGCTCCTCCAGCATGACGTCTGCCATAAAGTAAGCGTCTGCGGCAGTTTGTCTTGCAATATCGCCTACAGTTGACTGCCAATGATCCTTGTTAATAAGGGCCTGCATCGCCTGGGCGGCAAAGTAGTCTCGCAAGCTCATGCCGCTGAATTGGACTCGGTTGTCTCCTGATGGGAACGCTGAATAACTTTCTTTTTTCATAAATTTTTCCTGTAAAATTAGGTGGTGGGGCCACACATTGTACCCATAGTATATCATGTCTTGCAACCCCTTGGGAAAATATTTATGGCGGTTACCACTACGCAGCGCAGCCTCAAGTACATGAGGGACAACGGCTTCTATGCCGAGGTGGTTGAGCGGTACAACTCTTTTACCAAGCGCAAGAACGACTTCGCCGGCTTCATTGACATCCTGTGCCTGGGCCAGGGGGCGGTAATCGGCGTCCAGACCACTAGCTGGGGCCACACATCAGACCGGCTAAAGAAGATCTTGGAGCATGAGAACCTTAACATTGTTAGAGATGCCGGAATCAAGATAGAGGTTCACGGCTGGCAAAAGAAAAACAACCGCTGGGAAGTAAAAATTATTCATGTAGAATAAAGCTGCTTTCTCCTTGGTCCTCGGACCCTTACCCCCTAGGAAACTGGGGGGTCTTTTAACATTAACAGGTGTTAAAGTAGAAAGCTAACACGCATGGGGATTGGTCTTATCGGGAAAGCTGCCGGTGACCAGCAGACACATCGTCTGACAAACCAGTCTCCAGCCGTGTTGGTGTTAGCAAGATTGAAAAGAGCCGTAGGCATACGGCGACTGAGGGAAATTCAAGTTGGTAGGCCAACCCCAAGTAAATCCCAAGTAGCGTACCTCTAACCCTAACGTACATTGGGCGAAATGTGATCGAATGAGAGAGGCGATCAACCAACAACTAACACGCATGGGGATTGGCGTACCAGCGTTCAGCAAGGCGTAAGCCCCTATGAACACATACCAGTCCCCAGCCGTGTTGGTGAATGCGCAGGCTGATGCGCGACACACTTGGTTGCTCTTGTGTGATTGGACGAGGCGCTGACCGTGGGCAAATATGAACAAACACGGGAACCGGAGGCGGTCTAGAACGCCAAAGGATTGTCAAGCTGGAGATCAGTACCAGAAACCAACAAATATTTTTAGTACTTATTGCCGAAAAGCAAAAAGTGCTGTATAGTGTTAATCGTTGCCGTAGGAAGCGACGAGTTGAAGCCGTTTACACATGCATTCTGCTTTACCTAATGATGAGTCGCAGATTCATTAGGTAAAGTTCCTACCAGGGTGCAGTTGTAAACGGCTTTTTTCGTTTCTATGGCTACCGGACTCCATCCGTTAGCAAGTGGTTGTATCGCCAGCGTGGAAGTAAAGACAAAAAACTCGGTGTGACCCGCACCTCCGAAGTAGCGTAAGCCAAAAGGAATAAACAAGGTTGTCGTAAAGACACATACCCTAGTACGCTGGGAGATGATCGACAAGCCGGTGAGAACTGGCTTTATCGGGATTCCAGGGGAGGGCGGCAGTCCGGTCTGCCGTTAGGCTGCATAAAAACCAGTCAAAACACCTTGATAAAGAGTCGTGAGCCATCCAACACCCAACAGCCGGGGGAGGGAGGGTCAACGGGTAAGAGGGCTTAGCTGTGGTGATACAACAGTTGACAAGCTATGGATTCATGTGGTATGATATTTACGAGGGGAAAGCGGATGCTGATACAGGGGACTGAGGAACGTTGGTCAGTCAGCGCAGCGAGTACCCTCACCTTTTTAACTTAGGAGAAAGCAAATGACATGGAACATTTTTAAGAGAGTAGCTGAACTAGAGAAGGTAACCATAGACCTACATCAAGCGCTAAGTATGCTGCACAGCCAAATGCGTATTAAATATTCCTCATCTAAGGCGGAAGAAGAGAAGGAAAAGAAACGTCTTTACCACCGTGAATGGCGTGCAAAAAACAAACTTAGCGAGGATGCTCGTGAGAGGAAGAACGCCTACGCAAGAGCCTACTACGCCCGCACAAAAGGAGCAAAGAAATGAGAAAAGTACGTTTTATGGAGTTGATGAAGGAGCCCTTCAAAAGACCCACACCCCTTGAGATGATTGCTACCGAACTAGCCGATGCCCACATGGAGAAGTTGAGCGCAGAGACTGCGGTGGAGTACGCGCAGAGCATCGTGGACTACAACGTAACCCGCATTGAGCGGTTGAACAAACGTATGGAGGAATACAAATGAAAGACACAAGAGAAATTGCAGACGCGGATTACGCCAAGCAGTACACCGACTGGCACGTAAAGACCGGAGGCTTTGCAAGGGACATGACCTTGCGTGACCACTTTGCGGGGATGGCTATGCAAGGAATTATTTATGAGGGTGCAGAGTCATCAGTTGAAGTTGCAAACTGGGCGTATGGAATGGCAGACGCAATGCTCAAGGAGAGAAACAAATGAACTGTTGTAACGACATGGGAACTTGCACACAAGGGCGTGACTGCCCTGTACGCAAGCAACGCGCCAAGGAAACCGATGATGCGTACATGAACAGGGGAAGCTGGGGTAGTGTTGCTGACCCATACGATGACGTTGCGGATACCTTTAAGGCGCTTATCCTTGTAATCGCTGTTACCGCATTACTAACGCTGTTGGCTTTTTTTATTTGGGGGAAGTGATGAACGATGTAGCACTATATAGACTTTCTGAATCGTTACCGGTTTGCGCTGTGTGCAATAAGCCTGTGGATAAAGTTGAATCTATGTACCACCCTAATTACATGGGCAAATTGTTTCGCGTTTATTGTCACGGCAAAACTGAAGAGCAAATGCTTTCGGACTACGATGTTTGCAGTAGCTTACAAATAACATTTGACTTAGCATTTCAAAGACCATCAGGAATAACACATGAACAAATTTATTGACTGGTGGTTTTCGGGTCGTTTTCTAAAACACCCGATGGTGGTGGCGGTAATATTTTATTTACTCGGATATGCGGTTGGGAGTGACACATGAATATTGTTGACTTTATGGATGCCCACTTTTGGGCGCTTTGGTTGCTGGTCGTTTGGGTGGCAGCTTGCATTGCAAATTGGGGGCCAAAAAAATGAACATCATTGAACTAGCAAAGCAAGCGGAATTTAGTGACCGAGAAATACAGATTTCACACGATAACTTTGCAAGGTTTGCCGCCTTGGTAGCAGCGCATGAGCGTGAGGCGTGCGTTAAGGAGTGCAAAAAGTTAATCAAAGTATTTTTATCTCCGCAATATAAAACCGGACAACCGCTGTCTAGTTTTGGAGAGCGCCATGCTGTTGCCGCTTGTATAGAGGCAATTGAAGCAAGGGGAACAACATGACAGGATATTACTGCGTAGTATGCGGTAAGTTTTTACCAGCAGATGAGCATGGCGTTATCGTGCATGACGATGTGCCGCACCCTGTTGATATGGACTTTGGAGACGAGGA